>JACCDP010480380.1_pt1 | contig 230361 bp, 326 predicted proteins | sample 7445841 | NCBI WGS metagenome assembly JACCDP01 (sample SAMN15323441, study PRJNA562643) | freshwater metagenome | isolation source: river surface water | place: USA:Blue River Watershed | collected 2017-08-17
CCTGTTCTGCAGCTATTCTTCCTCCTGGACTATTTGCTCTTTCTCTAGCCATAGCTTGTGCAAAAGCATCCCTACTTTTTTGTGAACCATCCATTTTAGGTAACCGATCAACAGCTGCTTTAAATAATGGATTATCAATAGCCAATTCGTCAGCTTTAGCATCAGGGAACATCATTTTTAACTCAGAAATTTGACGATTAGCATCAACTTGATCCAAAGAAGATATGCCTCTTTGGTACAGCTCTCCTATACTGGGTAGTCTAGGAAGCCTGTCTAACACAGGTCTAGCTACTCTAAATGCTCCTGTCATACCCATAGTCATAGCTGCTTGAGTAATACCTTCTTTAATTCCTGATTCATCTCCAGCCGCAGCTGCCAATGCGGATGCTCCACCAGCCGAAGCAATATCTATGCCTAAAGCTGGTATCAATCCAAATCCGGCGGTACCAGCCTGTATAACAATATTCTCAGGAGATATCATACCCAAACCAAAACCTGTTGCTAAACCAGCTGCAGAGCCTAAATAACTAGATCCAGTTAAATTTGCTACTGATTGACTAGCATTACTAGAAATTTCTGATATTAATTTATCAGATTGTGAGGTTCTTTTTACTTCGAATAAATCTTTCTTAAATTGATCAATTGACTGTTTTTCCATATTGCCAACAGCAACTGGTTGGCCAAAAGCGTCCAGATTTTCCGATGCTGCAAAAGCTTCGCTCCTCATAGCTCTTTCTACAACAACCGTTCGTCCCCCAGGAATTTCACCAGGAGCTACTCCTCTCTCAATAGATAATCTAGCAAACTCTTCTGCCTTTTTAGTGCTAGATAAGCCCCTACCTGTTTCGCTTTCCTTCTTTAGTTCATCATATCTCTTTTGAGTACTAAGATTTCTTTCGTTTCTAGCAGAATCAAATTCGTATCTAGCATTTTGTATGTTTGCTAATTGTTGTAAGGAGCTACTGATTCTTGCTTCTGTTTCTTTCAGAGCTGCTGTTCTAGTCTCACCCTCTCCAAGCCGACCGGTACGCTGCCAATCTTCTAGTTGAGCTGCTAGATCTTTGCGGTCTGTTGTTAATTTTTTTTCTAAGTCTTTAATATCTATCTCTGTCCCATCTAGGTTCTTGGGTTTGCGAGTAATAGGATCGATAACAATATCAGGTTTGAATGCAGGTAAAATACTAGCATCAAAAGATGCTTGATCAGAAATAAAAGTCTCTCTAGTAGATCTTTCTAAATCCGTTATTTTAGCCTGATCTGTAAAATCACCAGATGGAACAACAACGTCGGGTGCAAATTCTATATCTTCTACAGCCCGATCTATGTTTCTCATGACTGTTTCAGCTTCTTGATCTCTTTGTTTCTTTAGCACATCATTAATCCTGGCTTGACCCTTGGCGTCTAATTGATCAATAGGCACTGTCGTATATACTTGGCTTTCATTACCATTCTTATCTTTTCTTGTAATAGGGGCACCAGTTTTTGGATCAATTTTAGCTATACGAACAGTACCAGCTACGCCGTCAACACTATCTATTGTTCCAGCTTGAGAATACTTGCCGCTCTTATCGGTGAAAGTCATTCTGTCTCTGATAACTTTTTCTCTGCGTCTTCTCTTTTGGTCTTCTATAGAAATTTTAGCGCCCATGCCTGGCTGATAGGATACTCCGCCAGTACCAGAAACATAAATATCTCTATTAATATCACTAGTATCAATACCTAATTCTTTATCTCTAGCATCTAAAGATTCTTCTCGTGATCTGGCTTCAGCATCAGCTTTGGCTCTTGCGGCCTGTTCTTCTCTTCGGCGTATTGTTGATCTCGCTCTTCCTATTTCTTGAGCATCTCCAAACTCATTAACTAATGCTGATGGTCCTTGTGTTCCTATGACAGCAGTGCCTGAGTCGATAGGAAGTTCTCCTCTTCCTTGCGCGACTCTGTCAGCCTGTTGTCTGGCCCCCTGTGATGCTAAATAAGAATCAATTTCCGCTCTTGCTTTTGCTCCTGTTGGATCATCTCTTGTTCCGAGATCATTGCTATTTTTTATAGCTTCTAAGGTTCCGGTTTCGTCATAGCTTCCTGATTGAGAGGTAATACCTCTTTCTCTTTTCCACCATTCGGTATCATTGCCCTGATAAGCTGAGCCTTGTTCGCTTAGAGCTGTAACTGTTCTTTCTAATACAGCAGCATCAGACAGATCAGGATTTTGTTCTTTAATTTTTCTTCTTTCTTCTTCAAACAATATTCTGTCTGTTTCTATCTCTCTGAATGCTTTTCTAACAGGATAGCTGGATTGCGATAATCTTCCTGTAACTATTCTATCTGTGTTTCGTTGATCTCTGATTAAAGACTGATTAGTATCATAGAATCCAGATTGAGCTTTTAATACTGATAGTTCTTTATTCTCTTCATCGGTTCGATTTCTATAGAAAGATAAAGCCCTCATTCTATGTCTATCTTTAGATGTTCCAGTGGTATATCTATTTCTATTTTCTGTACTATAAGGATCAAAACCAGTTCCCATCCATTCATCTGGATCTATTTTTCTATTAAGATCAGTATCTAATCTACGATATGCAGATAATTCTTTTCCACTTAAAACACCATCTTGATCAATATCTAATCTATAAAAATCGTCCATAGTAGGAGCTGATGATATAAGACGCGCAAACTTAGGACGGGTGGTTGTAGGCTCCCCCTGTTTAGCTTCAGGTATAGGAACAACATTAGGAAGCTGACTAAACTCATTTCTCGTAGCTTCATCTGGGAGTCTAAATTCACCATCAAAAGGTTTATTGGGATCTATAGGCTCTCCGTATGGTCCTAATGGTCGGCCCAAATTATCAGTTTCTAAATATTCAGTATCCAAACCTCTAGAACGAGGATCTCCAGGAACCAACGAAGGTCTAACAGAGATTGGGATACTTCTATCTTTTTCGCCGGGTCTTACTGACTGCCCTGTTAATATTCTATCCCTGTTTTGTGGATCGTCTCTGGCTCTATCTAAATCCGCCATGGTAACAGGCTGGGCCGGATCTCTTACTCTACCGTCTTGTGTGTCTTCTGTTGATCTATATTTATTTTTATACTTTTCCGTTCTAAGTGTTTGATAAATCATATAATTAGTACTAGCAGCATCTATTGGTTTTTTAAGCACGGTAGCTGCTGGCAATCTCCAATCCATTCCTCCAGGTATTCTATCAGAATTAGCAGTTAGTCCTAAAAACTCAGCAACACTTAGTCTATTGTCTTTATTAATATCCATAGCAGAAATAAGATTTTGATCAATTTCTCCCAACTCAAGATAAATATTGCTATTTTTATCTAATTGTTTAAATTGTGATGTATATCCAGGATTAACAACGCCAAGAGGTTGAGGTCTTGGCATCATCATGGACACTCCGGGCCTCCCACCTTCTGCCAAATATACTACTCCTCCTTTACTATAGCCTCCTATACCTTCATTGATAGCTTGTAATAAGGGCAAATGTTTCTGAGTAGAAGCTCTGTTAACAACAAATTCTCCAGGAGTTAGCATAGCGGGTACAGTATCTGTTCCTTTTGGCTCAAAATTAATCAATTGGCCTTGAGCAGCATAAACTATACCTCCATTTGCAAAAGCCATACCTCCAATACCACCGCCACGAGGAACTGCTCTACCAGCCCCAGCTTGTGGAACACCTCCATTGCCAACATTAATACCTAGATTTTTTTGATTTAACTCCTGTATTTTGCCAAACATATCTTGTAGAGGCTGGAGACCTAGAATCGCTTTTTGTAAAGCCGCCGTAAATTCTTCTGTAGCCTTAACGGCGTTTAGAGTAGCTTGTTCTTCTTTAGATTTAGCTCTTAGCTGATTAGCAGCGACAAATCTTTGAGCCGCATCTGCGCCTAGAGCATCTACTCTTGGATCTACCCCGGCCATGATGCCTGTTATAATCCCTGGTCCGTACATACCAACAGCACCCATCTCATTAGCCATCTGCCCTCTAGTATTAGCTGCTTTTCGATTAAAGTCATTACTAGCTTCTTCAGTAGTATAATTATTACCAGTAAGAGGATTGCGTTGATTGGTCATACCTAAAATATAGGTATCTCTATATCTTTCCATATTTTGTAAATCAGCCGCTCTATCCTGAGCCATTTGAGAGTATCCTGCCATCTGAGCAGCTCTTACATTTCCACCAGTTTGTCTCAGTGTCTGATTATAAGCCTTAAAAGCTTCTCTAGAAGGACCAGGATTTATGCCTTGAGATCTTTTTGTTACTCTTATAATTGATTCGTTAAATTTTTGTAATTCTTCTGGTGTTGAAGATAATATTTGGTCTATATTCGCTAGTCTGCTCGCTTGCATTTTTTGAGCATTTTGTAATTGATCCATAGCTGCTGATGCTAATTCTGTACTATTTGCTAATGTCTCTAAAGCTGTTTGATTATTATTGATTTGTACAGCTAGTTTACCCATCTCAACTTGAAGATTTATTCTTTCTTGATCGGAATTTGTATTTTCTGCTCTGGTCTCTAGAGCTATAAATCTATTATTTAAGTTTTGAATATTTTGACGTATCTGGGTGGGGTCTGTAACTCCTCCTGTAAGGCCTGCTATTTGAGAATTAAATAAACCTGTTCTTTCAGCTAGTCCTACAGGAGCACCGCTGATTGTTTGTCTCAGAGATAATCCAGTCTCTGTTCTAATATTCTGAGCTTCAATTCTTAATCTATTAGCATTAATTTGTAAATCATTAGCTTTATTAATAGAGCTTGATAAAGTATCTAAGTCTTCTTTAGTTTTGATGGCTTCGATAGCCAACTCTCTAATTGCCCCTGCCGCTTTTCCATCTCCAAGAGTATTCTGAAGTTCTGTTTCTAATTTTGTAATTTTTTCATTATCTGTAGATTTATCTCCCTCATCTTTAATATTGTCTATGATAGCAGAAACTTGTTTCTTAATAACATTCCTCATAACTTCCGGTATATTCTGGTCTGTCATCACACTATCAAGATTGCGTGTAACTTTATCACTAACTTGATTAAAATTGGTATTTCCTTTGGTTAGTCCTCGAATACTTCCAACCAAACGATTAGAAAGCTGTACAGGATCGGTATTTAAAACCCCAGCAATTAAATTAGTCTCATTAATTCTCCTCTGTTTCTCTCTAGGATCTAAGCCAGGTCTATCTGATCCGGTAATATCTTTTGCTACTCGATATGAAGCTTCTTGTTTAGTTCTATCGTCATACGCTAAAGGATTTTCTAAAATATTTAAATCTCTTAATCTTATTTTAGATAATTCAGATTTACCGGTAAGATTATTGCTACGAGACTCACCGATACTCATTGATCTTTCTGTGTCAAATCTAAATTTACCAATAGCCTGATTAAAAGATCTTTGCATACTTTCAAAAGTCTGAGTTAATTGTTGAGATGATCTATTTGCTTCTTCCATAGCTTTAGCGGCATCTCTGGTTTTTTGGGCCGCTATCCAAGCAGCATCACCCATTAAAAGCGTTCTTCGACGAGATAATTCGCCAGCTATTTTTTGATCCGTCTCTTGTTGCGTGGCGTCTTTTAGTCTAGCAATAAACGTCATAAATTCCGGCTCGGCTCTTGCTATAGCCTCGCTTATTGCTGCAAATCCTGGGTCTTGTGCTATGTCTTTAAGATCTCTGCCAGATTGTATTTGTTTTTCTACAATAGCTCTTGCTACTTGCGCACCTATCTCGTTGTCTTTAGCTGCAGTTTTACCCAAACCTTTATAGTCTTCTGATGTTAATATGGGTTTGCTTTCTCCCATCATCCAACTATAAAAGCTTTGGGATTTAGCTTTGTCTGCTGCTGCGTCTCTTGTATTGATTAATAAATTATTCTGTGTTTCGGATCCTAGTCTGCTCACAGAACTCATTAAATTATTAGTATTACCAGTTTTATTAAAATTTTCTAAATCTTTGGCTATTTTATCATTAAGATCAGAAATTTTACTTTCTCTTAATGACTTATCATATTCTTTAACTGCTTTTGCAGAGGCGTCGAATCCTTCTTTAACGGCCATTGCTGCTGTCGCAACTAATGTGAACCCTGCTGCTACTGGACCTATTCCTGGTACCATAGCTAGACCGCTAGCTAATGATAAACCGGCTCCCATAGTACCCAATCCGGCTTCTATTCCGGCTCCACGACCGGCTTTGGCTCTTTTATCTCCGCCCATCATATTTGCAATATTTTCTCCTTGACCAGCCAACATACCAACACCCATACTCAAGAAAAATCCCCCTTGACCGCCTAATGATCCTCCAAATCTCCCCAAGCCTCTAGCAGCCCCTTGTATGCCGGATCCTATACCTGTAATTCCTGCTCCTAACAATCCTTGGGATCTAATAGTATCTCTAACATTACCATATATATTACCGGGAATAGCAGCAGCTCTACCAAGAGCTCCGCCAAAAGCAGAGTCTAGAGTACCAAATCCGGTATATCCGGCTCTACCAGGACCGGCTATCCCATTATTTACTGCTAACTGATTCAATATTTGTCGTCGCTCTTTAACTTCTTGTTCTGCAAGCACTCGTGCTTGAGAAGCTGCTTGTCTAATTTGAGCCCTTGTTGCCGTAACACCTTGTTCTGCACTTAATTGATTAAAAATTTCTTGTCTTCTTTGAGCAACATACTGTCTATCCATTTGAGCTAGAGTACGACGATCCATCATGGTTTGTTGGATATATTGCTGTATACTATTTCCGCTTACTCCCCTACCGGCACTAACTCCAGTAACAGCTTGAGTAGCTTGTCTATATGACCTGTTGGTTAATCTATTTTGAAAACCCTCATCGTTGATTTGCTCGTCCGTCATACCTCCAGCACGAGCTCTCTGCATAGCTATATTTTTTCTTCTTTGCGCTTCCGTATCTATTTGTTGCAGCTGATTTCCATTGACACCGTCGAATCTTTGTCTAGCTGCGATATTCCCCGCTGCTTGTTGTCGTGTTTCTCGTAACTGATTTTCAGCAGCTAATATAGTTTGAGTAGACATTCCTGCCACTCTCATTCTGCGAATATCTGCTTCTATTACTCTTTCGGCTTCTCGATAAGTAATATTAGCATTTTTACGCAATAACATAGCGGCGCTACTAGATGACAATCCGACATCCGTTAAAGCTTTTGCTATTAAACGCAAATTTTCTAAAATATTATCTGGAATTCTTACATTTTCCACAGTAGGATTCGCCGGTCTAGCTGGCAACACTGTTGAACCACTAGCAAAATTTTGAACAGCTCCCCCGGCGTATAGTCCTATAGCATCAACAGCTTTTTGTCTAAGTATAAAACTGCCAACAGGCAAATTAATAGGACCTATACTATCGCTAGTGCCATTCCCTGGTCCTTTAAAAATACTAATACCACCACTAGAAAAACTACTTATGCCATTACGATCAGCTTGATTAAGACGATTAAGTTTACCATATCCTATTCTTTTTGCTAATTCTGGAGGAACATAGGCCTCCCCATTAGATACCATGGCAGGAACAGTACCTCCATCGGCATAACCCATAACATTTTTTAGATAAGTAACTATATTGTCTTTTATGGTTGATGGTCCAGAGACTGTTCTTTTTACATCTGTAGGAATATTGGGGGGTAGATTAAAATATTTGGCTGCTCCTTGTAGTCCATTTGGAAAATCAAAACCTAAACCTTTAACAGCTCCAGGGCCTCCTAGATTTTGAATAGTTTTTTCTAATAATCCTCCTTGTATAGTACTATCAGTATTAGAATTAGCTGTTGCTAATTTAGCCCCATACTGATATGTACGAATATCTCCTCTGGTATCAGCAGCTGCTATATTTCTAGGATCATCATCTACAAATAAAGAGCCAGACTGTAGCATTTGAGCTTTAAGATTTGCAATATTATTAGCAGATATCGCTGGGCCACCTAATCCTGTAAACTGACTCAAAGCAATGGGCAGCCCTTTTTGTGCCAGCCATTGTTGCAATAGATCTACTGTTGATTGTGGTCTAGCGGTAATTACCCTCATAAAAGATAATAGTTCTGGTTTGGAAGCCACTAACTTTGAAAGTTCCCTACCTAAATTAGATAGTTTTGCTTTCTGTAATGCTGCTATAACCTTAGTACGATCACCAAATTCTGCAAACGCGGGGGTTTTGGGGTCAGACAAAATCTTATCTGCGCCAAATGCTAGTGTGCGATCAAAATCTAAATTTAAAGTTTTGCCCAGGCCTAAATTCTCTAGTATGTCAGAGATCATTGCTTTCTTAGCTGTTTTTGCTACTGTTTTATTTACTGATTTAGCAAAATCTTTTTCTAATCTTTCTGCTAATTTGGGATTCATAACTCCAGATAATATTCTTATCATAGGAGACGCTGACAATAATGGAGATTCTATCTTTTCTCGGGTGGGAGCAAAAACAGACCCAAATAACCCGGCTGCTGCAACTTCTAAATTATTATTTTGTAGTCTTGTAATTTGTCCTTTAGCAGCACCGGCTCTTCTATTCGATGTTATAATATACTCACGACGTATAGCATCTTGTAATGATTTAGTTCTTGCGTCGGGATTTCTTACTCCTAAAATACCATAAATTTCCGATGCACTAACCCCAACTTTTTTAGCTGTTGCGTCTATACCTCCGGGTCTACGTTTTAATACATTCAAAATAGTGGCTCTAGAAGCAGTTTCAGCTTCTGCTGCCGTAACAGCGCCTCCTTCTGGAAATTTTTGAATGACTCCACCTGTTGCGGCTTTAACGAAACCGGGGGCTTGTATTCTTTGTCTCTCCTCGATAAACTTATAGAATTCTTTTTTATAGTTTCCAGCCCAAAAATAATCTAATGAGCCTATATTTTTATCTAAGTCTTTAGGAATTTTTTGATTTTCTTTAAAATATCTATTGATAGATCCCTTTTCTATTCTATATCTTAATAATTTACTAATAAGATCTATATCTTCAACAGATTTGGTTCGAAATTTTACTTCTCCGATACGTTTTATGGAGTTGTTTGCTAATTTTTGAACAATATCAATCGGATAATTCGTTTTAGAACTAGCCTTAGTCCAATTACCACGAAGTTTATTAATCAAAAATTCTTCATAAGCTACTCCCCAACGACCTTCTGCGCTTTGTAACATACTTACTTGTTGAGAGACATCTGATCCATAACCACTCTTGATTGCTTGTTGCTCTTTTCTGCTTTTACCAGCTAAATCTCTTAATCTATCTCTATTTTCTTTACCAACATTAACTCCAGCATAATTTTTGAATTGTCCTGATCCTTTTTTAGCAGAGTTCTTGGCTCTTAGCCATATATTTAAAAAATCAGTATTATTTAATGGTACTTCTTTAGGAATAATATTTATTGATACTGTATCGTCTAATTCTAGATTAGTATTACCTATAGCATTTCTGATCGACGATCCTCCTGATCTAGTTAATAAGCTAGATACTGGCACTGGGCCACCCTTATTAAATTTACTAGTTCTACCACCTCTATTCATTCTGCTAAGATTACCAACTCCAATGCTTCTTACGGCACTCTTTCTCATCACAAACTCACCAGGAGTCAATTTAGCAGACACGGAGTCTGAGTCTCCGACGCCCGGCACCAATCCTCCGGTAGCAAACTTTATTTCTCCGCCTTCTGATCTTCCACCAGCAAATCTTTGACCCAAACCTCTCGCCCCGCCAGATCCCCTAACCCCTTGGACAAATCCTGATCCAAATTGCGTGATAGCTGATGCTCCCTTAAAAGCTAAAGCCACTCCTAGTATTGGCAAAACTCCTTTTATGCTATCTGCGGCTTTAATAAAAGCGCTAGTAACACTTAGCGCTCCCTTAATAATTGTTTGAAAACTATCACTTTTGCCAATTTCTCTGAATAATGCTAAAAACTCTTCACGAACTTTAGATGTTTGAATAGCTAATGACTCTTGAGCTTTAGCAGCGTCGGCTGTTAACGAGCCTTGACCGCTTTGGGCGACCTTTAATGCTTCTTGAGCTGTAGCAAACTGTTGAATAAGAGGAATAACTTTACCGATTTGTCTAAAGCCACCAAGTTCTTCTACTATTCTAGAAAACTTCAGATCTCTAGGATCAAGTCTACTTAGACCCTGACTCAACGCTTCAACAGCCTTATAAGCTCCGACAAATTTGCCATCTAAATCTGTTAGATTAACGCCGTATTCTTTTAATGCGCTAATTGTATCTTCTCTTTGAATGCGGGTAAAAATAGTTCTTAGACCGGTTGCGATAGTTTCGGCGCTTTCACGAGTCGTGGCTCGTACGCTAGTAAACACAGCAAGAAATTCGTTCAATGCGTCGGTACCTTCACTAACACCTTTACTAGCTGTAGCAAACACACCACCGGTACGTTGGATAGCAGTAATTAAGTCAGCAGCTTCTACAGCAAACTTAGCAGCAACCGAATTAACTGAACCTAATGCTTTTTCTAAATCGCTTGCGCCGATACCAAACTGCCTCATCAAGGCGATACTACCTTCCACAGTCTCATTCATGCTATCAAACGATGGGGCCAAACTACTAAGAGCTAAAGCTTTGAGCGCTCTTTCTGTGTCTCTGGCACTTAAACCAGCCTGAGCTAGTGTGCTAGAAATTTGTGTTAATTCATTAGATCCGACACCCAGGTTTGTAGCAAGACTAGTTATCATTTTTTCTAATGATTCTAACCCTTTAGCAGACTGTCCTGTTACCTGTTGCAGCTTAACTAGCTCTCTGTCGTATTCTATATAAGCTTTAACTCCCTGATTAATAGCATTAACTACTCCATAAACAACACCGGTGACCGTGCTGAATGCGGCAAATCGACGTATGGCTAATCCTGATTGTTTACCGAACTCTACCATCTCGGACGAGGCCATGGATACTGATTTAGAAACAGAACTCATAGATTGAGACACTCTAGCAGTAGCTGACGAAGCTGCTGTTAAGCTCTGAGCTAAATTACCAGCATTAACCCTATTAATAGCATTGCTTAAATTACGAATAGCAGCAGCTGCATTATTGGAAGAAGTTGCTGTTTGAGCTAATGTTCTATTAAAATTTTGTAAATTAGCATTAAGCTGAGTAACATTTCTTGCGGCATTAGGATCTAATCTAAAATTGACATTGGCATTTATAGATCCTAGCTGTCGTCTAATATCCGCTGCAATCTGAGGAATATTAGATGGTCCTCTTAGGTTGATTTGAGCAGTTAGATTAAAACCTGATGCCATAATCCGTATCCTGTGTTAAAAAATAAAATCCCCAAATAGAACATATCTATATGGGGACTTTAAGTAATAATTATAAATACAATAATCTTTATGAAGGTGTTTCTGAGTCAGGGTTTTCTTTTGGCTCTGGTGAATTATCTTCATGAGTCTTTTCTTCTTCTATAAGAACAGGATTTCCGTTTTCATCCAAAAAAGGTTGAGGATCAACAATATATTCACCATCAGCATCTACTTTATTACCATATTTATCAATATAGTTACCGTTCTCATCAATAAATCTACCTTCCTCATCTACCAGCCTGCCGTCAGCATCTATTAATCGACCTTTCTTATCTACCAAACGTAATTTGTCATCAATAAATTTATATTTCTTTAAAAATTTATTTTCTGGTAAATTACTTTCATAGTTGTTATCTAGTCCATATAACATATTAGCCAAATTTTGAGCACCCAATAATGCGACCTCTTCTCCAGCTCTATTTAAATATTCTTCCATACTATTAAAATAAGGCTGTTTAGTATCATTATACACCAAGCACACACTAACTAGGTAGTTAAATCGAGCATTATCGGCTTGACCTTCAGCGCTATGATTATCTAAGCTTGTTCTAACACTAATTAAATCTCTAATCTCTTCACGAACAGACTTCATTTTAATCGCTAAGTCCTTGGCTTCATTTAAACTAAAACCACCCTTAGCTAATCTTTTTTCGCCATCTAGTAGCTCTTTTTGTAGGGCGCTGAACTTGGCCTGTTTTTCATCGTTCCACAGACCTTGATCTTGTAATAAATCGTCTAGTTTGGCTCTCACCACACTTTTGCTTTTGATAGCATCTGTAAAAGCCTGATTATAGATTTTTTGAGCCTCTCTTTGATCATTTAATGAGGGGCTTCTAACAAGCATTTCTTTTTCAGTATTATCTATAGTAACTTTAAAAGTTTTAGTCTTCATTTCTGATTATCTCCTTTGGTCTTATTTTGGTCATTAAAATAAAATTTATAGTTGTATTTTTGCCTAGGTCCGTAGATAAAATCTGTCAAGTCTTTTATAGCATATCTTATTTGACGATTACCATTATTTAATATTTCATTTCTGGTATCTTCCCAAAGATCTTCATATTTTTCACGATTTATATTATCTTGCTCCCATAAGTATGCAAAGTTTTGTTCAAATTTAGCGAGCGCTCCAATCATTGTTGTTTTAAATTTAGTTTCTATGCTATGTATTAATTGTTCATTAGTCATAACTTATTTCCTATTATTGTTTAGTAAATTTTGGGTATCTGACATAATTTGACGACGCACATCAGGCAATTGAGAATCCGATACTGATCCAGCATTATTTATATAGTTGATCTTTTCTCTCATTCTATGCAAACCTTCTTTAGAATTTAATGATAAAATTTCTTCTATTTCTTCTGGTTTTTGACCAAATAAGAATATTTCACTAGCATTTTTAAGATTAGGATTAATATTATCTACTATTGCTTGTTTTTTTGCTTTAGCTATTTTGCGTTTTTGAAATATCATCCAGCCATCCAGCATATCGTCATCGTCTATAATTTTATCGTCCGGACATTCTGGGTGTTCGTATACACTATCATACATTTGACTAAAACTAGCTAAACTTCTTTGATCATCCGTCCATTCGCTTACTGTGCCAGGAAACATACTGCAATTTTTAATATTCCAATATGATCTCCAAGTATAATGCCTAGCTAATTTCCGAAAATTCTGTATAGAAATATTGTATTTATTAATTTCGTTTACTAGCTCATTAAAATAAGATAACGATGAAGAATCAATATCTTTGTTATCATTGCCAAATACTTTTTGATTATTCTTAAATAAACTGTGGCAAATAATGAACTCATTTTTTATAGAAGCAGCATATCCCTCTAGTGTATTTGCTGAAAATTCTGCTTTTATATTTCTAATCTTATCTAAAGAGTTTCTGGTACTATTAAGAGAATTTCTAATTTTTTGTTGATTAGATATATTAATAAAATTTTCGAATAATTCTACTTTTAAATTATCGATAGATTTTTCTAACTTTTCCATAAACGCGATGGTGTCCTTATGCCATAGTCCTAAATTAATCAAAATACCATTAACATTTTCTTGTCTAATCCAATCATTATATTTTTCATCTGATAATATTTGATGATATAATAAATCGGCTTCATATCTTAGATTATTATTAATTTTCCTTAATTCGTATTTTTCTTGTTTGTAGTAAAATATTAAATATCCCGATAAAATTCTATGCAATAAAATTTCTAAAAAATCATCCGTCATCCTGAGCCTGTGATAGTTTTAATTGCTCTATTTCTTTTTCCTTATCCTGTAATTGCTTTTGTAGTAGTTCTATAACTTTTTGAGAATTATAGACATCTACATACAATTTACCTATAATATTAAAAACTTCTTCCATAATTTATATATTCCTGTATCCGTGCATTTATCCTGATATCTCTTCGAATCTACTATCATAGATAATTATCTGTATCTCCCGTATTATCAACCCATTTTTCTTCATTAAAGGTACCAGTACTAGTCATCTTAAACTTATTATAGGTTTGGAAACTATAAGTGATAGTAGCATTACCACCACCAGTATCTCCACCAGTATAGTTTACACTAGTGAGTTTGTTCTTGCCTCCTAGATCAAGAGTAAGACTACCAGCATAAGTACCAGTACCAGCGCATAAAGCTAGTTTAACTGTTTTGTCTTGTACATTACTATATGTAATATTACAACCGGTTTGACCAACGAAATCATTAGCATCAACTTTATCTCCGTCACTAGCATTAACGGTAAACTCAGAACGTACTTCTAATGGGAATCTGACATAACGGAAATAGGGTGCCATAGCGCCAAACTCTTGAATAGCTTCACGACCAAGATCGGCACTAATAGTAACGTTCTGAACATAAGGACGATTAAGATTACGACCAGAAGGAATAGGAATACCTGCTGTTCCTGTTGGTAATGTAGTATTAGAGAAATCAACATTCATTCTACGAACGATACCAGGAGCTGTTGGAACTTTGCCAGTGGAAGGATTAAATTCTCCCACAGAAACCGCGGTTCCGCTATTCCAAATTTTACTATTTCCTACTAAAGTAATTTCTTCTGTGGCATTACCATCGACTGGAATGGTATAGCTAAATCTACTAAGATACATACCACTACAATTGACCCAATGTGTTGGTGTTCCTGTAGTGGCTTGAACAGTATCGGGCCAGATACCCAAACTAAAAGCTACACGATTATTAACTAACTCGACTAGTTCTTTTCCACTAGCGCTAGTTAGTCCTGATGGGCCGCACATGGACATAGCAAATAATGTTGGTGTACCATCCAGAACTTTATTTAAAGTAACTTCTACTTCTGGTACATTTTCTAAATTTTCATAAAGCTCTAACTGACCTAATTGGAATACTGGGTTCAAAGAAAAGTTGGTCTGCATACCAACACTTTGTAAACCTTGAGGAATATACCAGCTAGATAAACCCTGTGTTAGATCTGAGTTTTGTGGCTTTAAAAGCACTGCTTGACTAGCATAATAAATTCTGTTATTGGCTGGCATTTGATTTTCTCCCGTGTTAGAAAACTATAAATTATTCTATTTTAATAGAAATCGAGTAGTTTATAAAAAGTTCTATCTACAGATACACCAATAAAAACTATTCAAGGAAAAATTTCAAGAGTCCATCTAATGACCCCATGATGCAAAGAAGCGCTGAAGGACTGAAGTTCGGATAAAAAAGCGTTTATGATATAAGATTTGTTTAATAAATAATTATTGTTATTAATTAATTGATCATAATTTAATCTATTATTATTAATTTCGCCTTTAAAATTAAATGAATTTACATTATTTTTGATCACTTTATTAATATCATATAATATTATTGTATTATCTTTTTGTTTTACTAAAATATCTACTAAATTATTTCTTTGAGTAGCATTTTCTGTAAAAATATGTAATAACATATCTTGTTGTAAAATATTAGCCGTATTACCTAATTCATGAGGAATAGATACTGATCTTGGTACAACTTGTAGGAAAATGGCTGGTAATTGTATGTAATTGCTAATATAGTTCGAGGGATTGTAGTTATTTTGTTGTATTTCTTTCCACCGAGCATTATCGCTACTTTTATAAACCTGCACAAGTCTATGAGCATAGTTCATACATACTTTGCTATTAGCATTCACATTATTGTTGAATATAATTCTACCTTCTGGATAATTTAGACTATACGTATATGCACCACTTCCCGATGGTGCCGGTAAAAATGTATCGTTTAAATAAACGCCACTAATATTAATCGGACTATTATTTTTGTAAAGAATACCAGTTTCATGAATCCAGTCTTTCCTAGCAGCAATCCACGTCCTTGGATAAACCAAAGACGGATCGCCACTAACCACTGTTAATTTATGAGGTCCAGGATTATTAGAATTGCTTAAAGGTATCGAAACATTTACGAACGCTCCTATTTTCAAAAAAGACCAATCCAAAAAACTTTTCACATTGTCCTCCAAACTAGAAACTATGTCTCTTTGTCCTATATCTGATACATGATTAAATTCGCTCATATGTTTTTCTCCAACGTTGTTTGTATCAGATTGAGTATAGATTTTTCTATTCTCTCTATGGCTCTTGTGGTCCAATTATTCCTTTCAGTTCCTGAAAATTCTGCTGGCACTCTCCAACTATTATTAGACTCTACCATAATAGCATTACCTGTTCTAGAGCTTGGCGATGGACCAAATTTAACATTGTATTTTTTAATTATAGTTTGATTCCCTTTCAATAATAACCATTCAAGCCAAGGCAAAGAATACCCTCTAGCGGAATCGTTAACAACAGCACTAGCGTCATTTAATAAACCGTTAAATGATGCACTTTCTATAGCTGTTATAGTTAATCCTCCATTAAGACCGGAACTAGTAGTTTTTAATAAATTTTTGCTTATTGTTAAAGTATTAGATAGTTTAGTTACAATATCATCAACAGCGCCAGGATCTGGTATACCGAGCTCTTCTCTTAATCTGCCATTCTTTAAAGCATTATATTCAGGCTCTAATTTAAGAGCTTCTGATAATAAACTAATGGCTCCTGACCTAATCGATGGTATAGATTTGTCTATCACAGCATTAACTTCTGTTAATAATGCACTAAGCACGAGGGACCTAATAGCACTATCAGATTCTAATAATTTAATAGTAAAATTCATTTGACTCTCCATAGCATAAACGCATATTTATGTTGGGACAATCCGCAATACTGAGGCTCTCCAGCCTGCTGGTATGCTAAGTCATGCACTATAAGCTCAACAGCATTTTGTAGCTTGGGCAATAGCTCTACTTTACATAAAATCTGAATATGGTTACTATTTAAATTTAATGCATTAGCTACATTAAAAAAATATTTATTGTCCATAATAATAGCTAAATTAACTTTTTCTTCTTTAATAACGCTATTTCTAGTAATAGAACCAGAACCTAAACAAACAGGACATATACCTCCGTCACTAAAGGGTTTGGGGCCTGTACCATTATACATATTGGATGATAATCTACTAATAGTATCATATAAACAATTATTGCAAACTGTTTGTTGAGTAGCAGATCCTCCGTATTTTAAAATGCAAGTATTAACTAATCCATTTGCAGGATCTATAATGGCATCTATAGCGTCATTATATAGTTGTTTGAATTCTGGTGTTAATAAATTTTGAAAAATAGTCATAAAGACCTAACATTAAATATAATTTTAGATGATTCAGCTATTGTTGTGCGCTGCAGATTATTAAACCTCACAGTATTTACTGGTTTATCTTTTTTTATAGTTACTATATTTTTAAGCGGGTCTATACTGGTAACAGACAATTCTTGTGTGGACACAAACAAATTTACAAAATTAAGTTTGATTAATTTTAATATCATTATATCTATAGCATATTATGAGGAATAGGTGACTATGAGTTTCCAGGCATCCAAAGACCCAGATGAAGATATATCGTTATCTACAATGTATAGAGACCAATTACCACTTGCTTTGGATCCGGTCAGATGACTAAAGGAACTTAGTAATATTTCATTATTATATCTGGTACTATTTGTTTTATCGTAAATCTTACATAATCCTCCACTAGAAATATTAGAAATATACGAACCAGTATTTGCCCGATCAGAAAACAAACAACTAAATCCTGGTCTGTAGTTTAAGATCTTGGAGCTTGCTGATAACAAAACTTTATTACCAGATGGTGGAGCCACTATTAGTGTTAAATCTTGAGGGTTGTTATGCCTCAAACCATTGATAGCTATTTCTATATTTTCTATGGATCTATTATCTGTAACATTAACAGTTGTTATACTTGTAGACAGATCGTCCACAGTAACTCCTGAACCATCATAGACTACGCTATAAGCATCTAATTTACCGCATTCAATATCGCAATTTTCTTGCAAATTAAACCCAGCGGAAATATTCGCACAATTAACTAGTGATGCGGGTACATTTCTTTTGACTATATTGATAGTACCAGTACTTAATCTATAACTCTTTAAGCCACTACCTGGATATTCTTCATTAGGTTCTTGAAGATCTAGATCATAGAAAGCTTGATCAAAATTATAGAGATTGGTCGTTTTTGAAGGTAATTTTAAAATTATAGTACCATCTGTGCCAGTAGTTAAACTATAGTCAGTTCCATCGTATTTATTTGTAAATGCATATATATCATTAGTATTAGTTCTCCATTGTAATAATATGCAATAATTTGTAACATCTATTGGATTGTTATTAACGTCTGTATATAAAAAAGTCACCTCATAAGAAGATCCTTGTTCTATTAGAATATCATATACGGCAGCTGGCATAAAGTATCCTTTATAATAATTTTATGAATATAAATCTCGTGCTCTATAAGGATTAAGCTGAATAGCTCTTGGATCAAATTTATTACCAACAAAAGGACTCAGAACAGCGCGAATAGCGGTAGCATCCTTAACATCCCAATGACTAGTTAGTTCATCGTATGCTGCGCACGGACCTTTGTCTAAAATAGTATTCCATGCTGAACTCTGACCCACCACACTTAAACTAGCTGGTCCTAGAGCAGCTCTAATGCCTTCCATTGCCGCTTTGGTTCTGTAGGTACTCTGGTCTATAATACAAGCAGCTTTTAAACTGACAAGACTAATAAAAATTTCATCTCTATCTGTTGTTGGATCCGGACTAATATTGGGGTTGGCAACATCAATTTCGTATTTGTGATCTAATACAACATCAAATTGCACATATTTTGCCGCTACTGCTATAACCTGTGCTATTCTTTCGTCGCTATAAACCGGCTGATCTGAAAAATCATTAATTAGCGTACGAACAATAATCGGTATTTCTATTTGCCAGCTCATGTACAGTTCCTTTTTAAAAAATAGAATATACCTAGTTAATACACCCTGTCAATTCTTCTACAGTGTTTTATAAATCGGCTATAAAAAAAGAAAGGGCCGGGGATTAACCCAGCCCTATTCTCTTTTGACTTAATAACACTAAGTATTATAGTGCGCCAAGTAATACTCTACGATTATCTAGAACAGCAAAGCCGAGTTCGGCCCAGCCATAGAATCCAGCTCTCTTCTGACGATGTAGTGTCTCGTCCTCAAAGATCTGAACTTCTTCACGAACCGGCATGATAAAGCTGTCTGTCTTGCGTTGATCAAGACCAACAACAATCTCACTCTTACCTGTTGGTAGTGTACCATTAAGAACACTGCTATAAAATAGCTGATATTCTTGGCCCACACCTAGCTCATCGATATCGTGTAGGTTAACACCGAAAACACGATTTAATGTGCCATCAGCAGCTGTGTAGATTTCTCTACGGGTGATTTCGTCAACCTGATCGATTCCCCAGTTGCGAATATCTTCCATCGCTTCTGGTGAAACATATAGGTCTGTCAAAATACCTCTGTTATTGCTTGTTGAATTACCACCAGCATTTCTACGCATAACGGTCTTCATTAAGCTAACAAGACGCTTGGTAAACTGATTACTAGCAGCATCGCTATCGAATACGACAATATTACGATCTGTACCAGCAGCTAATAGAGTGTGCCAACCGTCGTCGTTCATCTTTTTGACGAACGAACCTTCTAGCACTTCCATAGCGCGACCAACAACGTCCCAACGAGCATCACGAGCATACTTTAAAAGATAGTCGATACTTGATCCAACGTCATAGACAGGAACCATAACGTAATCACTCTCGACATGACGTTCTGGAATATATCCGTGATTTGGCACGGTATAAGCCACAAAATCTTTTTCTGTTCCAGGAGCGAGGAAATCTAGTGGGAATTCTGGAGTAGCTCCCTGAGCAAGCTTGATGGGCTCAAAGATACCGTCTAGAATATCACCACTAAGAAGACCCTTTCTCAATGGAAGCTCTAAAGCCTTGGCAAACTCTGCATTGGCCGCTAGAGCAACTTCACGATTTGGCGATCCAGAACGAACAAGAAGATCTGTTAATTCTGGTGTTGGTTGAAATTTCTGAGTTTTAGCTGACATATTTAATTTTCTCCCTTATCAGGTGATATTGATATCTACTTTGACGTAACCATCTGCGTCTTTGCTACCAAGGAATCTACCAACTTTAGTACTGTTAGTACTAGCTGTTGTTAGCTTGCCTACAGTATCATAGTAGGCGTCAGCACCAGCCGATGGTGTAGCGCCCGAAGCGACCATGTTTGTAACTACTTGACCTTGGCGAAGCACTGTGACTTTTGAACCCACAGGAACCTCGTCACGATACCAGTTGATGTGTTGTCTGGTTAGATCAATACTAACAACATCATTAAGCAATAGACCAGCTGGTCTTGTACCGGAGTTAACACCTGTTGGATAAGCAACTACTGAGTTGCCATCGTCTAGAGCAACGCCGCTACCAGAAGTAGTATGAACAACAATACCGCCGCGTTCGGCAGCTGTGTCCATGAAGTATGAAACGTCTGTGTATGATTCAACACGATGTGGTTTAAGAGCCATATTAGTTTTCTCCCTATTAAATTAGTGTTTTATACCGAGTCTGCTGGAAACGAATTCTACCAATGCTGCGCGTGTTGCGTCGATAGCTGGTGTAGCTTCTCCGCCAATGCCAAGATTAACATCAGGTGTTACCTCTGCTGTTTCAAGAACAGAAGCGTCAACCGTTTCTTCGTCAGAAGCTGTTTTTTTTATAACAACAGCCTCATCGTCTTCAACAGTTTCTTCATCCGCTGGTTTGGTATTCTTTGTTTTAGCGGCCAAAAGTCTTGTGATTGCAGCAAAAGCCTCGTCATCAAGTGAGTCAAATTGATCCACTGTGGAGGTGGCGGTGTCGTTATCTACACCAGCCTCAAGCAAAGCAGACGCTCTTTTCATTTTCTTTTCTTTCTTAGCCATCTCTTCTTCTTTATTCTTGTAAGCAGCGATTGTTTCTAGAGCCGCTTCAAGTTCAGAGGCTACTTTCTTCATTTTTTCTTCGTGATCTTTCTCACTGTCTTCTTTTGATTTTTCTGTTTCTGTTTTGTAAGCAGCAAAAGCTTCTTGAGCAGATGTTAATTCTGCTATTGTTTGATCTTTTGTGGCTAATTCGGTTTCTAAAGCAGAAACCTTGTCTTTGAGTTCAGCAGCTAAAGTGTACGCCTCTTTAACTACTTCTGAACATCCAGCCATGGCTTCTATTTTGGTTTTGAGATCTGTTACTTCTGCTTGAATGGTTTCTAAATTCATAGTATTATTCTCCACATTAAAGTTGGACTGATTATCTGATACACCTGCAATTGATAAATTTGCAAAATTTTCGCTCAAAATTTTTGATTCTGTAGTATTAAACATATTTTTAGTAAATATTATACTATCTGGATTAGCCGGTTTATTAACAAAACCTTTTCCAGAGAATGTAATATTTCTTAATACTCTACCTATTTTATAATTTTCATGTTCTCCTTGTCCACCATAAGCTCTTAAATATTTTGTTAAATAAGCAGTAGCTTCGTTTCTTGGTAGAATCTTATATTCTCCAGTACTTTTATTTATTAAACCATAATCAAAACCTTTAAAAAAACATTCCATACTGACATATTTAGTGCCGTCTTCTATTTCTGATATTAATTTTTCTGATCTATTTTTAAGTTCTGGATTACTAAATCCCTTATATATAACAGAACCCGTTAATATGTGATATTTTTCTGGCAGTTCTTCGCTAGGAATAGTATCTTCTATCAAATCTCCGTTTTCTGTAATAGGCCAATTAGCAGTGATGTGTCCGATAATAGTAGCTTCATCATGCTCTAGGTTAGTAGGTTTATCTTCTGGGGTATGTCTTGCAGCCCAAACTTCGTTTTTATCAAAAATATCGTCATTTTTATTCCATGAAGAACTTACCAGAATAGATTGCACATAATATAAATCTTCATCATTAAAAGAAGCTAAAGATTTAATGTCTTTAATTTTGTGCTTATCGTAAAATATTGAAGGAACAACTTCTGATGCATAAGATATAGAAGCTTGTGCAGATAGTCTGTTCTCTAGGCCATCTTTTACTTCTTGATCGAATATTTGCATAGTATTCTCCTATTATGTGTTCTCAGAAGAATACACCAAGCTATAAAAATAAGCTTTTGCTTGTTTCTGGTCTTCAACAGTTAAGTTTTGATTAATATGTATTTCTAATGTTTTTAACCAATTTTTATACGCTGTGATTTTTTCATGATTTTCATTGCTATCTATTTGAGCAAAAACGCCCATTATAGTTTCTTGATCTATCTTAGCTGATGGTTTGAGGCTAAATAAAATTTTTGTTCTTGTCTCTTCCGCTTCGTCAAACTCAATAGAGCTTAGACTTCTCAAATTCTTTTTATTGTAAAATTCTAATAATATAGGATTAATTATTTCATTTATTTTTTCTTGAGCTTTTGTTGCCCAAAACATTAATCCTGCCCCGGTCTGTGGACTAAATTGTTTTGTTTTTCTTTTTTCTGTGTCTTTGGACATTTTGGGTCGGCCTTGTCCGGGTTGCTGTGGCAACGATTCTGCCGAATCGTTTGCCGTTTTGACTTTGTTAGTATTTGGACCTTGAGAGACTTTCATTTCCATTGCTGTCTTCTCTCCTTTTTTATTTTTATCTAGATCTAAACCGACTTGACTCGGTGTTACTATGCCTGTTTGTAGTGCTATCTTTTTAAGACTATTATCTAATTGAGGATCAAACCAAGGTCCAGCTTTTTGAGCCATTCTATTACTTTTCCTTTCTCTAACCTCTCTATTAAGCCTACTCTTTTCCATATCTGGATCAAAACCAAATCTAGTTTGCAGTAATTCGTCACTAATAAGATTACGGTCAGCTAATTGAACTAATAGTGCTTTTTCGCTATCCTCATTACTTAAATCCATTCTATCAAATTCTATTTTGGCTGGATATTTGAAACCCATAGCTTTTTGAACTAGAGCTATTTCAGTTTCCCAAAATTGAGTTAAGACATCTCTGCCGTATTGTAGTCTTTGTGTTAGTGTTTTGAGACTAATAAAATTATTTGTTGTTCCAGCTGCTCCAAAAGTTCCTGTTAATGTTGGAGGAATACCTAGTCCCGCATAAACAGCATTCATATGTGGAACATATTTGCTCTCACCAAGAAATTGATGAACATTGGTATTAGATTCGATAAGCTCAATATCTGGTCCCCATATTAAATCCATGGTTCCTCCACCAGTATTATTCCCTAGAATTTGAGCTAGTTTGGCTGTTGCTGCTTTAGTCGGTGCTATTCTATGTTCTAAATTTCCTAATTTAAAAATACGAATATTAGAGACAGCACCATCAAGAGCCGCCATATCTGCTAATTTTAATTTTTCTATTACTGTTAAATCATCCATAATAGCATATATCATGGGATATGCCCAACTCTGCCAATCGTCTTTTTTATAATGAAAGACTAAAGTTTTATTGGGATCTAATGGATAACCGTGTTGGGATTTAGCGGCTTCAATAATTTGTGGTGGTAATCCATTAATAATTTGTTTTTCAATATCGTTTTTTGGAGCGTTAATTTGAGATCTTAAAGAACTAGGTAGTTGTAACTCATATCTTTTATTATCTACAAATGACGATAGCGCTCCGGCAACAACATCTACAAACACAGGATCTATAAAAGTATATTTCCAAGGAATTTCTCTTTTTTCAATATTGTATTGTTCTATGTCCGAAATATTATAATCTGCTTGACCTAAACTTCTATATAATTTTTCGCTAACTTTTAAACTTATTTTTGCTGTTCTTCTATCAATAATGACATTACCAGATTTGTACAAATTATTTAGAAATCTTTCACTACGATCTTTACCGTTAATTTTTTTGAACCATTGACGATAGAATCTTTCTATTCTTTTGTTTCTATGACACAAACGAATACCTTGCGTAGCAAAATCGCCCATAAGATCGATCACATTTTTCACTAGACCTATTCTTTGATAAATATCCTCTGCTCTTTGTAAAATCTGTTTAACTTTTTTGGGTATGGCCTCATCTGGTCTAAAATAGTCATAATCTGTTCTGGTAAATCCCGGTCGGCTTCCAGTGATACCGTCTAAATTAGAGTAATCCAAACCATATCGTCGCATACCGGCAGTTTTTTCTACCAGAGTAAATTCATCCAAAGACTCAGAAGATTTTTGTAGAGCTGCTTGTTTACTGGCTAAATCGTCTCCCCATGTAACATATGCGTCTTCTGGTACTGTGTTAGAGTTATTGATAACTTCGTTTTTAGGTTTTTTTTTAGCCATATTTTAATACAATAATGATAAGATTGTAATAGTATTGAGATTAACTACTGTAGTTATACACATTATTCACGATAAATTCCAGTATAAATATCGTCATTAGCTCCACTAGTGAACCATTCCGGGCCTTTGTATAATTGACCATTATGAGGCACCATATCTGTAGCATTACCGCCTACTATGTCATACGTTATGGGTTTCATAGACCGTGTCATTTGTCTGGCTATCATATTAGCTATTAATAATGAGCTATATCTATCTTTACGTAATCTTCCTTTTTTACCATTTTGTAGTTTAACTTCTGGAGTATCCCAACGATCTCTAGCATTAGGACCTGTGCTAGTCTGTGTCATCACTATAGTTGTAAGTTCATTTTTTAGTTCTTCTATTTCTAAAACACATTCGCTTAAACTATCATAGATAGGATTTAAATCACTGTCCAGAATACTTTTACCTTCTTTTTCTAAAGCTAAACCTAATGTTAAATTATCAAATTTAGGAAATAATAATATTTTGTCCTCTAAATCTTTCCGTAATCCATGATTAGCTTGACTGGTCCATTCTGCTTTTGCAAATTGTATCAATTCTAAAATATGTAGGCCTTGTTGATCATCTGTATCTCTATATTTATTTTGATCTATTATAGGCCATATTAAATGTTCACCTGGTTCTATTTTTGATGGATCATGCAAAGCTTCTTCTATAGCCACTCCTCCGCCTTGAGCGTCCATTCCTATTCTAGCGCAAGGAAATGTTTTCATGAGATTTCTGATTTTGCGCGTGCAAAAACCATAAAAATCATGTTCATTAATTAATCCTGTTTTTTGTCTATCTTTAAAATTATTTCTATTAGTAGTCCAACAATATACAATTCTATTATGGTCGCTGTTCAATTCTAATATAACTATACTAAAATTATCTTGTTCACTAGCCGGATCTATGCCGTATACATATTGCTTGGTTGGCAATCCTGAAACCGTAGCGTCAAAAGAAACTGTTTTGCCACTGATAACTATGGGTTTACTATCAGAAACAACACAAGACTCTATAAGTGTTCTTCTAAAAAATCCTTCGCTGTCTTTAACAAAACAAGCCGCATATTCCATATTATATATACCGGCATGTATTGTGGCGCGGGCTCTACTAACTTGCTTATCATCCATAAATCCTTTTGGTATTAATTCATAAGGAATACGAATGATACTATAATCTTTCCAATTAAAATTATCTGGTATTTCGCCTTTAAATACTTCTTCTAATTTATATTTATCTCCTTGACTTTCTATTATAGCTTTATATCTTTTCCAATAACTAGCAAAATGCTTAAAATCATAATCTGCAGTACCAGATATAACCGCTTGGTTACCCATCTTTACAGTCAATAAATCTAGTTCATCATTCCATAAACCAGCCTCTATCATAGCTTGTTTTTTAGCCTGTTCTTTAACGTTTTGTATCGGGCTAGCAGATACGGCTGCGAATCCAGACACTACGGTTTCATATATGTCAGGACTAATAGAACTAAATTCGTCTGCTAAAATAATATGAGCGCGCAAACCTCTAATTTTATCTCCATTACCAAGAGGAATAGCAATAGTCCAACTATCTCCCAAACGAATAGTACAACGATCTACATCACGACGCGGACCATCTTCGCTACCAGAAAATATACTTCGTAGTATTGGACTATTCTTCCATATATTTTCCATATATTCAAATATAATTTTACTCTGTCTAAAAGCAGCACCAACAATCACGATTTTGGTGCCAGGATAAAACGCACATCTTAATATTGCGTATAAAGCCAAAGTGAAACTTTTACTAAATCCTCGACTACCAATCAACATAGGAAACGGACGATTCCAAATTTCTTGCAAAACAGCTATTTGTATTGGATGTAGCTCTATATTAAAAAATAACTTGCATGTGGAACCTAAGTATTTGGGATTTCTGAATAGTTTGACTAAATGAAGATCGGGATGTTCTATGTCCTTTTCGCTACGATGTATCATTGGATTGTTAGATAAAATAATCTTATTAAGATCACCTAATCCTAACCAAGCATCATTAAATATCTGTTTGCTGTTTGACTCTTTCAAAATAATGTACCTTTTTTAGTATGTGCTCGGCCATCTTTTCGGCATTACTAGCTGATCCGCAAAATTCTATTTTTATATTATGTATGAGTTGTAGTTCGATAATGTGCTTCATTAAAAATGATGGAGTTACTTTAATATTATTCCACCATTTTTTAGGAACTGTTGAACCTATGGGATATATTAAAACATCATTAAGATTAAATTCAAATAAAATAAAAGCATATTTCAACTGACTTAATCTACTTACAACATCTTGAAAACGACTTTCTACTATATTATTAGCAAACTCGCTAACACTCTTTTTTCTTTCTATACCTAGTAGATGCTCTAATCCTTCTATACTATAATCACCAGTATCTAGTTTGCGTTTTGCTATAGTATGACTATCAAATGTCCAGGGTTGCTGTTCTCTGGTATCTACTATAATAGTAAAGTCATTAGATTTCATATTATTTATGCTTTTTTTTGTCTTGTATAATTTTGAAAAATACTGGTTCGTATAAATGTTCCATATTTTTGATCATTTTATGATGCAAGTAACAGAGGGTTAGCCCATTTTCTACACAAAATCTAAGACCAGGAAAATTACTCCAAGTTTTAATATGGTGTGCATTTAATTTTTTTTTACTATAACATCCTGGCCATTGACAAGTATAGTTGTCTCTTTTGTAAACTAACGATCTCCATTGTTTATATAAAGGATCTTGAAAATTACGACGCATAGTATTTAATGTCACTATCTACCATATCTTTAACTAAATCGATAAATGAATATTTTTGTTGCCAATTCAAAACTTTCTTGGCCTTATCAGATACACCTCTTAAATAGTCAACCTCTGCTGGTCTGTATAAATTAGGGTCAATTTCTATATATTTTGTATAATCTAAATTAACATATTCAAAAGCTAATTTTAAAAATTCATATATTGAATGGGTTTGTCCTGTGGATACTACATAATCATCAGCAGAATCATGTTGAAGCATAAGATACATGGCCTGAACATAATCTTTGGCGTGTCCCCAGTCTCTTTGAGCATTTAAGTTGCCTAATTTTAGAGTTTCTGTTGTTTTACCGGCTACTAATTGACCAATATATTTGGTAATTTTACGTGTAACAAAGTTTTCGCCGCGTCGTGGACTTTCGTGATTAAATAAAATGCCAGAACAACCAAATAAACCATAGCCCGATCTATAAATACTAACCATATTATGAGATGCTAATTTAGCAATCCCATATGGACTTTGTGGCATAAAATAGGTATTTTCGTCTTGATAATGGTTTCCTTGATCGTCCAAGTCGGTATTCTTACCAAACATCTCGCTAGTACTAGCTTGATAAAATTTTGTAGCAGAAGAGGCTGATCTTATGGCCTCTAAAATATTGATTACGCCTATAGTATTGATCTCAAAAGTTGTTGTTGGTTGTTTGAAACTGGTGCCAACATGACTTTGAGCGGCAAGATTATATATTTCGTGTGGCTGATACTGGGATACTAGATTATTAATTCCTGAAGGATCAGTAAGATCACATTCTTCTAGTTTAAATTGGGGGTTTTTAAATAAATGATTAATTCTTTCAAAATTATTAATACTACTCCTACGATGCAAACCTATTACTGTATAATCGTAGTCTAATAATAGCTCTGCTAGATAACTTCCGTCTTGTCCTGTAACTCCTGTGATAATTGCTGTTTTACTCATTATTATTTCCTATAACTGTTTCTGGTGTTAAAAAAGGTCTGTCTACTATTCCGTCTTGATAGTTATGATATTGAGATAATGCTTCTTTTATTTTATTGGTAGCCATATTAAGAATTTCCATTTCTCGTCCTTCTTTTTCTCGTATAGTTTCATCTTCTAACATACGGATTAATCCTGTCCAACTACTTTTACCGTCTTCTATTCTTTTGATTCTTTGTTCTCTGGTTGCTTTAAGATCCTTACTAATTTTTTGTTGCTCATTGAGCAATTTGGTATATTCATTAGTATAATTGGCAATGCTATTACGAGCGAAGCTTAATTGAGTTTCTAGATTAGCTAGTTTAGGTATGTCTCGGTCGCTTTCTGGTTGTGCATAAATCTTGTCTACTTCTTTTTGTAGTTTTTCAGTTTCGCTGATATGTCTTTTACGTTCTTTCATACTTCTATTAATTAAAATATCAATAGTAATAAATTGTTTTATTTGAAGTTCTTCTGCTGGTAAAACGTCCTCTCTAAATTGTTTAATAAGCTCTATCCAAGTATCTTCAAAATATTGTAGTTCACCAGTTTCAGTGTCGAACTGCCGGGCGATTTCTGGCCAAAATGTTTTGGTATATAATTTTTGTCTTAAAATTTCTTTATCGTTTTTATCATCATTAGAAATTAATAATTTATTTTCTAAAATATATCTTTTGATGGGAGCAACATTTCTATTAAGATAAATAGATATTTCATCAATAGACTTATCGGGATAATTATCTCTAATATATTTTTCTTCTTGTAGACTTAACTGTCCTCGTTTTCTGGGTCCCTCAGATCCCATTGGTATTTCTCCATAAGTTCAGAAATATGTTTTTGTAATTTGAGTAGGTTGTTCTTGGGTATTTTGGTTCCGTGTTTAAGTTTTAGATATACTTCTCTGTGTTCAGCTTCTATATTTTCATCCAAGAATTTAATTATTTCTTGATTTTGAATATTTGATAAAAAGTTTGACGAGTGGTGGTTATTTAAATTTTCTTGTTCTATATAGACTGGTTGCATAATATTCTTTTTAGCTTCATTACGAGATGCCCATGCGGCATATAGTTCGCAATCATGTTTGTTTTTATATTTTGAGCATTGATTGTCTGAGCATTTATATAGTTTATCATATAACGGACAAGTTAAGCAAGGTTTGTCTGGCCTTTGATAATTATTACGTTTATAATTAAAAAGACGATTTCTTACATGGGTCCATAGAAAGTTTTCTAGTGGTCGTTTGTTGTCATATTTTTCTAAACCTTCTAAAGCAAAAATAGCGGCTTGTTGTTTCATATCATCAAGATCATGATATCCAAATCTAAATTTATTAACTAATCTTCTGCTAATATTATCTAATACTTGTAAAAATTCTGCTTCTGTAACGTTATTAGGTAAATTATTCTGAATCTTCTTCTTTTTTTTCATTATTATTGTCGTTTAGTAATTGGGCTATACTTTTACCGTCTGGTAATTTTAAATCATTTGATATATCTATGGTGCAACCAGAGGCTTTAACCTCTAAGGAGGAGTTAGCCAAATTAAATTCGGAAATATTCATCATTGTCTCCTTGCATGAAAATAACCAATCCTTAATATAATAAGGTTGATCTAATTTTAGTCAATATCTATATAGTTGAAAGGGAAAATATGGCTAATTATAAAAAATGGACAGCAACAGAAGTTGAGTTTATTAGCAATAATCATAGTAGTATGAATGATGAAAGCTTGGCCAAGGAGCTTGCTCAGATGACCGGTCAGAATATTACTATTGCTATGGTAAGACGTCAACGACGCAAGTTAGCATTAAAGAAAAGTAGAGGCCGACCGAGAAAAGTTACCAATACTAATAGTGTCTCGTCTCTATAAAAATATTACTGTGTCTTATCAACAAGGGCGGGGTCTTTAGAGACCCTTGCCTTTTGTTGTTTACTCCTATAAAAAGAAATTGAAAATGCCCAGACCAAAAGGTAGTATAGATACTAAAAAACGTAAAAAAAAAGTTATATTAAATGGATATCAAGAAAGAAAATTAATTCAAGATTATAAAAATGGAATGAATTCTAGCGACATATTAAAAAAATATAATATAACCAAAAGTAGTTTAAGCTCTTTAAAAAAACGTAGAAATACTGAAAGCGTAATAGATCCAAGTCAAATATCTTTGTGGGAAACTATCGAATCAGAAAATTTTAACCGAATTAAAGATATTAGTGGTATATATGCAATATATTTTACGTGGAAATACGATATACACGACTCAAATAAATATAAATTGATGAATAATATTAAGGTTTATATTGGTAGTAGCGTTAGTATCGGCGATAGACTAAGATCTCATCAGAAAGATTTAATAAATAATAATCATTATAATCAACAATTGCAGCAATTCTATAATGATTTAAATTATACAGTTAAGTATGCTGTTATTGAAAAATGCGAAGAAAAAGAAATTATGCAAAAGGAGTCGCATTATCTAAACAAATGGGATGATTCTAGTTTATTAAATACATGGAAACCAATAAAAGAAGATGATATAAAGCCGTGGTTAGTTAAAGCATTATCTATGCCTGGATATAGTACTAATTATTATTTGAATTATAATAGTCTATATAGAGACACTCCTTGCAAAGAAAGTATTGGCGTACATAAAAGTGGCTATGGTCGCATAAAAATAACAGTAAACAATGTAACTAAAACGTTAAATAAACATCGTATAGCGTACTGGGAAAAACATGGTGAATATCCTGAATTAATCAGACATTTATGTAATAATAAAAAGTGTTATAATCCTGATCATTTAGCTAGTGGAAGTCACAGAGATAACGCTTTAGATAAAAGGGGCGATTTTCCTACATTGTTTGAGCATGAGTGGGTCGGGCATATGGGAGATATTCGAACATTATCAGAGATATTTGGTTGGAAATATCCTATAGCTAATAGTCCGGTATATTACTGGGAAAAAGAGTTAAATTTAAGAGAAAAATATGGTCATATCATCAGAGAACGTAGCGGAAAAAATATATATGATAAGACTATTAAAGATTTTATTGTGGGGCTTTTGGATACTCATAATAAAAATCAAATTCAAGAATTGTGTTTAACAAAATTTAATGTTTCAGTTGGCGATGGTGTTATTTATAGACTTGGTAGTCCACAGCCTATATTAAAAGATAAAAGCTATACTCAAGATCCTATATATCAATTTATAGAAAAGCATCTAGATAAATATATTGATGCAGAGCTATGCCACCTTATAAATATAAAATTCGATGCAGAATTAACAACGGATAGATTAACAACTATGAGATTTCGTTGGGGTATATATAGGGGCGGCTTACAACCAGAACAAACTCTTAGAAGGCTAAATGAGGACTCTATATACGGTATAGAGTTTCGAGAGTTTTTAAGAGTTAACTATATGAAGTATAGCGACACAGAACTAGCGGAGCTATGCATATTGCATAAAATTACTAATGGTCAAATGCCATTCGACATGACATTCGTAGATTTTATAAAGAAACAGCGTGTCGTGTTTTATGGATTTTTAAGAGACGGAGAAAAAAAAGAGCCTTGGCATATAGGATCTGATGGAAAGGAATATTTCTGGGATAATAATGAGCTAATAGATAAGTTTAGCTAGTACATTTTTAATAAAAAGAGCCCTTACTATTTCTGTATCTCCTTGCGATTTTTCGAAATCTGTCAAAATAGACAGTTAAAACAAAAAAACCCCCTAACCTGTTGTGGTATATAGACTTAGGGTATATTCTCTCTCAAAAATTTGACGTAAGTCCTTGTGCTGTAAGACTTTATGATCAATTTCTCACCATACCAAATGTCTGTCCACTGGAATAAAAAATTCTTGTTGACCTAAACTCTTGTAGGATAAAGACTTAGAAAAAATTCAAAAATATTTTCAAGTACCCTATTGACTCTGGACGATCATATCTGTATAATTGGTGCATAAGAAAGAGAGAAAGAAAATGAAGAACACGAAAATCATCATGAATCGGGAAGAACTGAACAACGTGCTGTACGAAAATTCGGTAGAATTGGATACGCTGGTTGGTACGGAATACGCGATTGGTGGTGAGTTGCTGATCGAAGCAAAGGGAAATAACAATTTCATCGAATACTTCTTCCCGTATGGAGATGAGGGTGAGTTTATCGAAGTGGATAATGATGGATACGTTATAAATGACGGAATCTATCGGTAAACGCCTGTATAGTATTGACCCTCTAAAAAATCTGTATATAATTCAATCAAAGGAAAAAGAAATGACCATTCAAGTACAGAATACGATCCGCCGGTTAGTTGCTCATCACGGTTATTCGGCTACTTTTGTGCAGAATCTGGGCGAAGGTATATATCTGTACAGTATTGGTGGAATCATGTATCGGGTTAGGGGAGATGGCACGATTCTCTAAAACTTAACGTAAACCCTTGTGAGATAAGGACTTACGGCGAATTTTCGCCCAAAAATTTAACGTAACTCCTTACGCTGCAACAACTTACGACGAGTTTTTCTCTAATCTTATCTATCTTACCAAAAATTTGGCACGGTATTTGCTCATACAAAAAATATTTTTTCTAACACAATCCTAACTTGAAAACTCAAGAATGCCCTGTATAATACCGATATAAGAAGAAAGAGAAAGAAAGAGAGAAAGAAAATGGAAAACCTTATCGTTCTGAATACTGTGGCTGAGTTGACCGAGTTTCTCAATAAGACTTCGCTCGATACTCTGGTAAACCGAGTTGCGTTTGCTAGTGATCTGTTGGAAAAGGTTCGACAGGATGAACACAATCAGATTAGCATAGATGAGGAAATCGGATTTATGGATGATGGGGGTTGGATTGAGATTGATGAGATGGGTTATGTGGTAGATGATGCTTATCTCCCCTAAGTTATCCAACAATCCTATACTCTAAACAGAAAGAAAAAAGAAATGTATCCGATTATCCGAAATGCAAAACGACAAGCCAGAATGATTTTTCTGGGAATCGCAATTCCGACCGAAGTGCAGAATATAGATGGTGAAGATATCCAAGTTGAAAAGGTTATCAAATTCAACCGGAAATCTTTGCGAAATATGGGCAAGCGTAAGGTGGAAAAGAATGATCCCCGCTTTGTAGGGGGTACTGATCATATGATCATACGTGTGGGAAAGCCGGGTTCGGCTGAACGAAAAGAGGCTCTTGCATCTCAATATGCCGCGATTCTTGCAAGCGGAGAGGAAGTATCCCCCTTCGCGGAGGGGTGATAAAAAACTCGACGTAAACCCTTACTACATAAGGAGTTATGGCGAATTTTTGCCCGAAAATTTGACGTAAGTACTTGTGGCATAATGACTTACGCTCAGTATTTTAGCTCTTATCACCTATCTTAACAATCAGCAAATATCGTGCCACAAAATATTTTTCTTTTGGCATGAAATTATATTTGAAAAATTCCAAAGATTTCTCTTGAAATGGTCGATCAGATATGTATAATAGGAAGCACACAAGAGAAAAGGAAAAAGAAAATGACGATTGGAAACATTCTTTCGGTTGAATACGCTTCGGGTGAGAAGTTTACGGGTAAGGTGGTTTCGTTCAAGTATATGCCCGGTGAGCGTCTCCTGTTCACCATGGAAATCGAGAATGTGGGTTTCCGATCCATGTATCTTGACAAGTGTGTGGTGTGCGACTACCTTGGTTTTTCTAACTGAAAAGGAAAGAAACATGACTCAGGAAATTCGTGATCTTGCAAATGCGATGGGGATCGTGGTGGCAAGCGTTTGGGATGGATATTCCCGCAAATGGATTGTGAGCGAGCGGGACGGATACTATCCCCTCTTTACTACTACCGATTATGATACGCTTGTTCAGAAGTTGAGAAGCGGAAGGATTTATCCTGGACAATAGTACACTACTGTACAAAAACTCGACGTAAACCCTTGCTACATAAGGAGTTACGACGAATTTTCGGGCAAAAATTTGACGTAAGTGCTTGTGGCATAACGACTTACGACAAGCATCTTGTGGTGCCTAATTTTGAGGCACACTATATGTTGTGGTGTTGCAATTTGCTTCACTTTGATGTTTCTGGCCGAAATACGCGACGCAAAATGCTACACTACTGTTGCAAAATGCTACATAGGCAAGGGCTGCTCAATAATGATGCAAAATCGTAAACTCTTACGCACCAACACTTTACGACGAATAAAAAATTTTTGGCTTTGGCATGGGAAGTGCATTTATATATGGCATAAGAAAGAGAGAGTGAAAGATGGAAAAGATGATTTTTTACGTTTCGGATTGCTGTGGTGTTGAGAGTGATTCTGATATTTGTGTTTGCTCCCGTTGTGGTGAGCATTGTGAGATTGTGACGGATGATAGTCTGGATAGGGACTATATCCCCGGCTACGATGATGGGGAGTGGTGATACCCCATAGTGGGGGTTGACGGGATAGAAAAAGTTTGATATAATAGTCGAAAGAGAAAGAGAGAAAGAAAATGAAGATTCCTAAGACAAGTACGATTCGTAAGAGTATCCGTCGTTATGCTTATATTGTCGGATTTACCCTTCATCCCCATAGTGTCGGGTCTATCCCGTCCGGTGTTCCCGGTACATATAGCCTGTTTGATATTCACATGGGTTATTATACCCATAAGAGTGTCAGTATGGATACGGTAGTCAGGGTTGTAGTCGATGAATTGTATGCGAGAGAGTTTCGTAAGAATCCCTCGATGGTTTCAGTTTCGTAGAAAGTTAGAGAAAGAAAATGAAGAATAAGTTTGCTATAGCGTTTGATGGTTTCGTTCAAGATTATCGGTTGTATGATACGTTGGATGAAGCAAAGGTAGTCTGGCAAAGAGATATTCGTAATCGTTTCTTGTATCAGTATGATTGCTCAGTCTATGAAGTAGATGAAAACAAAAAGTGTGTGAGGGTTATCCCGTATGAGGAACTGCTGAGTTGTCCCACGTAATCCTACGGATTTGGGTAGGTTGGGTATAGTCAGCGGAAATCGTAGTCTGGTCAAAGAAAGGATTCTGGATAACTATGACAATTTGGATTATGTTGATGGGTCTGGTGGGTTATGAGTGTAAGATCGAAGGGTATGATAAAGGTCGGTGTTATGTTGGGGTCTATGGGAAAGATGTAGAATATGGGTGGATTGTGAGTAAGGATGGGATATATCTGGATACTGTGATGGATAAATGTCCTAGGTAATCCTACGGATTTGGGCTGATTGGGTATAGTCAGCCAAAAAGTCTATACCTTGGGCTTGACTCGGGCCGATAATCTTATAGAATGTGAAGCAGAAAGGTGGGTTTTATGGATTTGATAGTGTGGTTTGTGGGTCTAAACTTCATTGTGGGCTTGGGATTTTTCTTGGGATATATAATCAGTAAGATTCCTGTCAAATAAAAACTAAAGTGGAGGGCTAGGGATGGCCGATCTAAATATAGAATGGGGTTGGATGCTTGTTGGATTTATTGTGGGTATTGGTTGCTCTTGGTTTGTTTCTGACCTTGTTTTTCCTATAAAGGAGAATGTGAAACATGACGAAGAATGATAAGATTGTGCTGTTTTGTTCATTCATGATCGGATGTATAGCGGCCTGGGTCGTAAATAGTTGACGCAAAGCCTTGCTACATAAGTACTTACGTCAAGCGAGCGCCGCGAAATTTGACGTAACTCCTTATCTGACAATGGTTTATGATCAATTTCTCACGTTTCTAAGTGTCCATTCGGGCCGGTCTTGACGTAAAGTGTTGAGAAATAAGGACTTAAAAATTTTCTAAATATTTTGCTTGACTTTTGCCGATAACTAAGGTATAATTGCCTCATAAGAAAGAGAGAAAGAAAGATGATTACGAAAGAGATGATTGAAAAGGTTGCTGTTCGATTCCTTGGAGAAAAAGAAATGATTGTTAGTCGTGCAAACGGTGGTTTTGCTAGCATGTGCGGCTATCAACTTACCGTGATTTTGGAGAACGATACTGTACAAACGTTCTTTCACGATAGCAATACTGAGCGAACGCTCGTTAGCAAGATGATTCCGTTTGCGGAAATGATCGAGGAAATGGAGTTGACAAGCCTCTAAGATTTTGCTAGAATCCAACCAATCCAAAGGAGAAAGAAAAATGAAGTTTCCGATTATCGAAAATGCAAAGCGTCAAGCACGAATGGTTTTCAAGGGAATTGCAATCCCTATGGTTGTTCCGGTTCCCGACTCTCGGGTTGTGGAAGGTGTGGACTATGTATCCGGTGTGCAAGATCATGGTCGCTACGTTGTGAGCGAAAAAGTTTTGAAGTTCAATCGCAAGGCTCTCAAGAATCTGGGCAAGAGTAAGAAGGAAAACGCCGACCCTAGATTTGTGGGTGGTGAGGACACCATGATCGTAAAGGCTGGCAAGCCGGGTTCGCGTGAACGTGTTGAGGCTCTGACTCATCAGTACGCTGCGATTCTCTCTTGTGGTGAGGAAGTTTCCCCGTTTGCTTGGAAAGGTGAGTAATGAAAACACGAGTTCTTCAAGATGTTCTGCGAATTGAACAGATACGTTTGTCCACTACTGTACACCCGCTACAGCGGGCTGCTATTATGAATCGAATCAAGCATCTTGCAAAGCAGTTGAAAAAGCGATGGAAAAAAGAGATGCAAACCCTTACTGCGTAAGCACTTAGGACGAGCGGGTGCCGCAAAATTCGACGTAACTCCTTATCTACCAACGACTTAAGAACAAGATAAAAATTTTCTAAAGATAGTGCTTGACTTTTGCCGATCTATACTGTAGAATCAGTCACAGGAGAAAGATGATGAAAACCAAGCAGAAGTCAGTTAGCGTGTATCAGAAAACCCAAGCCCGTATGAAACAGGAAACTGGTCGTGCATTGGCTCAGGTTCGATTTCTGGAAAATCTGTATCGTGAGATGGTCGAATCTAAGAAAAAGGAAACTAAGTAATGAATCATTCACAAGCAGTTAATATGGTTCGTGGTAAGACCAACAAGGATACTCGCAAGGTTGGTAATAATACTTACGCTTACATTCAGGCTGATGGTAGTGTGGCTATTGAATTACACGGTACAAACGTGGTGGTTATCTACCCGGACGATAGTGTTATGCTCAATAGTGGTGGCTGGAGAACTAGCACCACGAAAAAGCGTATCAACCAGTATTCTCCTGTAAAAGTTTATCAGGAAAAGTATGAGTGGTTTTTGAGTGGTGGAGTTCCGTTCCAAGATCGCATGATCGTAAACAGCGATTATGTGGCTTGTCCAATTTGACCTAAAGCCTTGACTCTAAAAGACTTAGAGCGAGACCGCGCCGCCCGACGCGACGTAAGTGCTTATCTACCATAGACTTACATCAAAAAAATTTTTTAGAGATTTTCTGTAGTATGGGCTTGACATGGCCGATAATTAGTGTAGACTCAGAGCATCACAAGGAGAAAAGATCATGCTGCACGATTTTGATGAAATCAACCGGATTCTGGACGAGATGGCCGAGAACAACATTCTGGAGCCTATGGCCGAGCCGATTGACGCTAGCGATTGCAGCCCGTTCGATTATGCAGAAGTCGCGGGCTTGTGGGAGGAAATGTATCCCGAGCCTATTGACGCAGACGATTTGGTGTGGTAGGATTACTGAAAAGGAGAAAGAAAGATGAGTCACCCTGATCCCTTGTTTGATCCCGATAACGCTTATGAGGATGATGATATGACGATTGAGAATGAGAACTATGATGATTACTGTGATTATCATGGTATTCAGAATGATGAAGATTGGACTGATTTTTGGAAAGATGAATATGATTCGTATGATGATAGTATGGATGGAGATATGGAGAGTGGCCTCGCTTCCGCTGGATGGGGAACCGACGAGGATTACGGTTTCTATGGTGACGATGCAGACTACGGGGATGACGGATATTGAAAACTGAACATATCAAACATTGGATCGATTCTTACTTTACTAATAGGACTAATAAAATGATGAAGGTTACTGTTACTCAGACTGATACTTTTGGTGGTGAGGCTAACTATTCTTGGGCAAACCGTTATGAGTTTGCTATTAACACTGAAGCCTCTCAGCGTAATATTGTACGAAAGGCTAAGTTGCTCGCGGGTATGACGGGTGTAAAGAGCGATACCTACGATTACGGAGATAGCCTCACTATCAAGCCGCGAGGATACCATCAGGTTATTTTCGTAGACTTTGAATAAAACTCTCCGCAAACCCTTACTGCATAAGCACTTAGGGCGAGCGGGGCGGCGAAAATTTGACGTAACTCCTTACGCCACAAGGCTTTATAGCAATCTAACAATATTGCAAGGAATTTTTCTATTTGACAACTAAAGTTCGTCTGCTATAATTGCCGATAAGAATAGTAGAGAAAGAGAGAGTGAAAGATGAGAAGGTATTACGAAGGTCGTTTTAATCCGTATAATCGTCATGATACGGGAATGTATGTTGTATACCGCAAGAGTGATAATAAGCACCTTGGTACGGTTGTGGATTGTCACACTGAAAGCGAAGCCAAACGTAAGGCTAGGTATGAGTTTGGTTGTGAATGTTATGTAAGTGAAATTGAGGAGTAGTAAGATGAACGGAAACAATCCCTTTTGGCCTTATTGGCTCAGTAATACTCTCAACTTTACTTATAATGGTAAGGAAGTATGGGGTACTATTATGAAGTTTGGTAATGGTTTTGTCACCATGATCACTAAGGATGGTTATAGAAACTATACTTGGAGTAAGATTACCAACTCTGTATTGTACCAATGCTCTGTGAGTGAGTTGATTAAAAGTTATCAGTGGCGTAACGATAAAAGATTTAAGTATCTGTATGATTTTTATGGGCCTTATATTCAACCGTATCCATGGAAAGAAGATTGACCTAAGTCGTTGTCTTTAAAAGACTTAGAACAAAAAGGCGCCCGAAAATTTGACGTAACTCCTTATGCTGCAACGACTTATAGCGAAAATATTTTTTCTAAACTTAGCCCTTGACTCTTGCCGATAAGTAGTGTAGAATCGTAGGACACAAGGGAAAGTTTTCACAAGAAAAGGGTTTATATGAACGATTTTATTCTGGTCGGTGGTTTGTTTGCTGTTGTTGCTGGTCTTCTGATTGCTTTTACGTTGTATAGCATCTATGGTGGTGTTCATGGTAGTCTGGGAAATGCTGCTCCCGGCGAAGTTTACAACTTCATTTATGAGCAGCCCCATCACGGTGACCCTGAACGTTATCTTGCCAAGGTTCTGGAAGTTCACACGTTAGATGATAATAGTATTCGTCGTTTGAATGTTCGTAGTCGCTATCGTGCAAATGATCCGCAGTTTCAGCGTACTCGCCATCTTGTCACTTGCGAAATGCCGAATGGTACTGTGCGTAACTTCTATGCAGAACGCACTAAGAACGTGCGTAGGCCAATTGGTGGTAAGGCACTGTTTTCCACGAATCTGGCAACCATGTTTGCTTGATTCATAATCTAAAAAGTTGAACCCTTCCCCTAAGTTGTTGCTACGGCAGCACTTAGGGCGAGGGACCGCCGCCGGATTTGACGTAAGTGCTTGAAGAATAATGACTTAGATAAAATTTGCAAAAACTCTTGACAAATAAAGATTAGTTCGATAAAATGCCGATATACTCATTGGCACCCAAAGGACTAATTTATGGCTACTCTTGCTCTTTTTCGTCAGGCTAAGAAACAAAATTTGGCTTTCAAGAAAAAGTCTCTTGCCGATAAGGGGTATAAGTTTCCATCCTCAGATGGCGGTCGCATAGCCCGAGAACTGCATTATCTGGATAAAGATGCTAGGGGCAGAATGTGTGAGTTTATTGTGGCTGAAGAATTTAGAAGTATGGGCTATGAAGTAGAAATGCTGAATGGTTATGGTCAATATGATATGAATGTGTTTATTCACGGAAGAAAGTACCGTGTTGAAGTAAAAAGTAGTTTGATTTTTCATGCCAAGCGAAAATCCTATAATGCCTATTGCATGAGTTCAATCAAGCCTCAGCATTTTGATTTTGTTGTATTCGTGTTCGTGTCTCCTACTGGTTTGACCTATAAAATTATGAATCAACAAAGTTTCTTGAAGCATTTTGCAAAACTGTTTGCTTGCCGACCAGATGGATACAGTGTTCCTTTTTCAATTCAGTGTCGTAATAAGTATGAACACAATAAGCCATATGCTCTGGAACTGACAAAGGAAAATCTTATGACGGTGTGTGCATAAGTATAATACTACCAATAACTTAGGACTAACGGGCGCCGCAAAATTTGACCCAACTCCTTATGTTTCAAACACTTAGAGATAATCTAAAGTTTGTTCTTGACTCTTGCCGATAATAGAGTAGAATAACGATATGAACACTACATTCTGCTATTCCGGTATTTCGTGGAGAGTTTTCCAAAACAATCGTTTTGTTGGATACGTTGTTGCCATGAGCGAAATTGACGCTTATCGAAAAGCACAAGAAAAATACGGTAAATATATTTTGGTTGAACGAGTGTCCTGTCTCTCCTAATCCTACGGATTTGCGGTGATGGGCGATAGTCAGCCAAAATAAAGGGGTCTTGACAAGTAGTCTTTATTATGATATGATTGGTGCAGAAAGAGAGGTCGGTATGGTCTATCGTGTGATTAGAACTGAAAATGGGTCAAGTAGAGCCTATGATTTTGACGATATAGGGGATGCTAGAGATTGGATCAGTCAAGAAATAGGTTTTGATGAAGAAATTGAGGCTGATATTAGTTATGAAATCTTTGAGGTGGAATAATGAAGTTGGCTAAGACTGATAGTGATAAGGTTTATGAGGATATTTATAATCTGGTAGCAAATACTATTGCTATTACTGAATCTCCTGAACTGTATAATATCCCTGTCACCACCAAAGCAAAGGCTATCAAAGAGTTGACAGACGCTACTTTTATTCGTATAATGCGTAAGATTCGTTCCCAGCGTGATCGTGCTGTTGCTCTGAGTTCTAACTAGATGAATTATTATTTCTAATCTCTGAATGAGTAATCCAGTGACAATTAGAGCATAGACACTCGCATTTTTCTATTTCTTTCATTATATTATCCCATGATTGTTTACGAGAATAAATAGCAGCACCTATAGTAAATTTTTTTGTAGAGGGATCTTTATGATGCCATTGTAATGCTCTGGCATCTGAGAATCCACATCTAGAACACTTTTGATTAGACATAAAATTTTTCCATTTGATTCTAAGATTAGAATTACGATTATTTTCATATTGTTCTAAATTTTCAGAATTATAATATCGCCAATTTTGTTCATAATCTTGTCGATATAACTTGTATGAATCTCCTTTATTATCCATATACAAACACTGATCTGTGGATAAGCATTTTTTGCATCTAGATTTTAGTCTTGGTTGACCGTATTTATTTCTACGAGTAGATATTTGATTGAAACAATCTAAATTCAATTCTTTCTGACACTTATTGCATTTTTTAGTTGACATTGCGTACACCTACTGTATAATGATCGTTGTCCTACACCAGTTTATACACCAAAAGTAGCAAAACTGGTGGTATTTTTAGAAAGATTGGTGATTTATTCCAAATTGGTGCATGAACAAACTGACGGTTTCTCATCCTAATCCTGATATGGTTGACCGATTTGAGAAAGCCTATAATCTGGGTAAGGCTTGTAATGAGTTTTTGCCATTGCCAGAAGGTGAAGATTGGTATAGTTGGCAAATAAACAATTGGGGGACCAAATGGGACGTGGGTGCCGATATGGGTACGGACAAAGAGGAAAGATACGGACTCAAGGCTACGCGGGTTGATAATGAGGTTTGTTGCTCTTTTGATAGTGCGTGGAGTCCGCCCGTTGGATTGTATGATGAACTGGTAGACTTGGGATATGATGTAAAGGCGACCTATTGGGAACCGGGTATGGCTTTTTGTGGTATTTGGGATAATGGTGCTGACCACTATGTAGATTATCAGAGCAAGGAAATGATTCCTGTCGCACTCTGGAATGAGTTTGGTATGGAAGAATTCTTCAAGGACGATCCAGAAGAAATTACTACCTAAACGCGGTTCGCTCTAAGTTCTTAGCCCAAGAGGACTTAGGGCAAGCCTGCGCGGGGAATTTTTACGTAAATGCTTACGGGCTAAGGGTTTAGAACAAAAAAATTTTTTTCAGAATTTCTGTAGAGAGGGCTTGACAAGTGACGATAATAGATGTAGAATACGAGCATACAAGTTAGCAATAGTAGCCCAAGAGGATGCATATTCCCTCTGCTGTTGCTGAATCGACTGAAAGTGTTAACCGTGCTTTCAGTTTAAAATATAACGGTTCCGATCATTGACAATTTAAAAGGGACTGCTAGGCCACTTGAGTGGCTCCCGATGCTTTATGCTGGCAGTGAAGTAGATGGTCAAGTTGAAGAGCGGACAGAGGCAGACGCCTGTGAAGTCATAGCACCAACGAATCCATCCGTCCCTTCAAATATAATGCGTAGGTTAAGCGTTGAGCAGCCGACGGTGAGAGGGAGTACTACCATCATCGTTCGTTAGACCAGCATAGGCAAGTACGGGTAAAATCCCGTCGCATTAAAAACTTTCGTGGGTTCATGCGGCGGAACTAGATTAGGATAAGACATTACGATAAACCTCGCATGTCTCGGCAGAGATGGGGTTGACAGCGGGCTTATACGCTGTATAGTAGTGCTAATCTATGGGGGATGGCATCCTCACCACGATGAATACTTTATGGGTGACGGTTTTCCGTACGACGAGGCAAAGCACAACAGAGTGAAGAGGAGTTACCGGTGACGATCCTTCCATGTGGCCTCCGAAATTGCGAAAGCAAAAGTAGAAATAGGTGACACCCATAAAAAACACAACCAGTAACTGTCGCCCCTCCATTGCGGAGCGTAGGCAGTTCCCATCCGATCCTGACAAGGGGCAATCGTATGGATAATAGGGATTGATCGTAAATATCCCGCTGGTTGACAAACTAAAAACACATGGTAGAATACAAGAGTCGCTAACGAAAATCCGATTCATTCGGTGTGCTAATCTTGACAAAATGAGAACATAGCCTATATTGGCGACACAATACAAACCATGGCGGCGAGCCAGCGTCGGACCGGGGGCAGGAAAACCACAAAGCGACCCCGGAACTGGCAATACAACTCTGCTGATAGTTTCCTTACAAAAGGTTGAACGGATTAGTACCGAGAGGCTGTTCGTAAAACTATCAGTGGTCGGTACTTGACTTTCTGATAAAGAATGGTATAATGGTGACAAATGAGAATCTTTCGTAAAATAGTTCTGTTCTTCCCATCTTTGACCATGTTCTTTCTGGCATACTTTACGTTCGTTTGTGATAATGAGGCTACACACTTTAGTTTTAGGTGGAAATAATGACTGTAAGCGAACTTATTGAGCAGTTGAAGGCCTATCCGTCTGACATGGAAGTTTGTTTATATAAAGATGAAGATTCTGATATAGAATGGGATGATAGAGACTATATGTGTCTGGATATGTTGATGATGAGGAGACAAAATAATGACCGTTAATGAACTTATCCAGCAGTTGCAAACCTATCCGTCCGATATGCGGGTTCTTACTCTTGGGTATGAGGGTGGATTTCACGACATTAACCTGAGAACTGATGATATTGTATTCGACACCAATGATCAGGATAAGTGGTATTACGGCCCTCATGAGTGTGTTAGGTTTACTGATGAGGACAATGGTACAAAGTGCTTGATTATTGGGAGAGGAAAATAATGGAATGGTTTAACTCTCATAAGAATCCGCCAGAAGTTGGGCAGAAGATTTATTACTTCGGGCCTAATATTGGTATAGGGATTGGTCATTATTCCTACGAGGAAAGGATTATGGTTCCTCATACCTATAATGAAAAGAATGAAAAAGAATATACTGATAAGGAAATAGAACTCTGCCCACATATTTTTACAAATCTCGTTTTTGGTGTGGTAGATGCTTGTGATGCTCCTTACTGGCTTCCTTATGATGAAGAACGAGCAAAGAGTTGGTGTCCAATTATTCCAGAAGAATATACAAAAGGATTATACGATTGAAAACTCTTAGTGATATTTGTCCGTGTGGGGCCTGTGATGAATTGTGTTGGAAATATGATAAGAATGGTATAATCTGGATATTTTGCCAGCAATGCCATTGGTGGTATATCGGTAACTCATTATAGAATAAGGACTTAGAGCAAATTCGGCGGCGAAAATTTGTCATAACTCCTTATATCTCAACACCTTACGTTCAAAAATATTCTTTCAAGTTCTCCCTTGACAGTTGCCGATAATAGATGTACACTAGAACAAGACGATAGATGCGGGCCGCTGGCAGAATGACGTCAAAACAGCCACGGTTAAATGCAAAGCCGAGTATGGCATAACCCAATCTATTTGTCTTGCCTAATCCTACGGATTTGCTGCCGTTGCTGATAGTCAGCCAGAATAAGGGGCACTTGACAACTAAAGTTTTTAAGGTAGAATGGTGATATGAAACAGAAACAACCGCATGGCGAAGTGCGATTCCATCTTGGTGGTGGGGTTCATTATATGCACTGGCAACTGAAAATTAAGCAAGGGTCCAAAACTGTTGAGGTGTCTTATTATGATCCTGCTGAATATCAGTTGGAAATGAGAGGTTGTAGATTAGTTAATCAGCCCAATAAGGCTAAGAAAGTTCATGCTGCTGGTGTGCATGATGTGAGCGGGTGGGTCAGGTGTGAGGAGTTGACATTACGCCAGAAATTTTATCCAATTTTGCCTGTTGACAATCTGGAAAAGTTGTTTTATAATCCAATCCGCGACCCGTTCTGGCGACGAGAAAGTGACAATAATGAATTCATTTGGGACAATAGCGAATATGATACCTTGATTACTCATGGTAAACAGGTATATGTCCTAGAAGAACGCAATGGAAATTTTGACGGTATTTACGAAATCGAACCTAAATATACAGAAAGTTTTGGAATATGATCAAGATTGATTTGAGTGTGCGTGAGGCTCTGAACATGGTTGCCAATGGTTGCAGCCTCGGTATGTTCGAGAAGATCGTTACCGCTCTGGAAGTGGCTCTTGGTGTGAATCAGCGACGAATCGTGACCATCACTGGAGGCATGAGTACTGATAACCGAATCCCTTGCATCAAGGCTATTCGACAGCACACCGGGTGGGGTTTGAAGGAAAGCAAGGAGTGGACGGATTCTCTTGTTGGCGGCTGGAAGTACGACAAGTGGGTTTCTGCTCCTGCAAACACCAAGCAGAGCATCACGCTCAAGACTCCCGAAGCGGCTGAGAATCTCTTGCGTGATCTGACCACTTTGGGTTGTGAGGGTTATCTCTCGTAACCTAAAGCCTTGCTCCTAAAGCACTTAGGGCGAGGCGGGCCGCGAAAATTTGACGTAAGTGCTTGGTACTCAACGACTTAGGAAGAATAAAAATTTTTTGAGACTCGCTCAAGTTCGGTCTTGACAATGCCGATACTATACTGTAGAATGATAGAACACGACGCAAGACGCTGCCACGATGCCAACCTTAGAAACCTTCATGGCACTCTTGACAAGTGAGTATCTGTAGCGTATACTGATACTATGACGATTGGAACTATAACACTTTTTGGAGAATGTAAAATGAAGAAGTTTTCTTTTGCTGTTGATATTGTTGCCGATGACCTTGATCGTGATTCGGTTGTGGATTCGATTCGTGAGTGTCTGAGTGGTTCGCTTCCCGGTGATGTTCATGCTAACGTCAAGGCTGGCGAAGTCAAGGCGTTTAGCGAACAGGGTTATAAGGTGTGGCGTGCCCGAGTGACGGGCGTGACTGCCGAGCAGGCGGGTGATGCTCATGATAGCAAGGTTGAGAAGGAAACCGTCGAGGCTTGAACTTGACACAACTGGACTATGCCAGTATAAATAGAATTTAGGCATAGTGCGGCGGGATGACTCCCGCGTATGAAGGCCCGTTGTAGGCCAGATGGACAACATAGTAGTGGTCAAGCCAGACTAGATAACCGGAGTGGCTTCCGGGAATAGGTTCGGCTACTATAGTATATAACTTATCGATGGTAGAGTACGAACCAACCATCAAACCGTATAGCCTCTATGGGACGCCATAGGGGCTTGCGGCATTGAGTGGGTTAGTCTATAATATAAACATGACCTCGTAGCTCAACGGATCAGAGCGAGCGGTTTCTACCCGCTAGGTTGGGGGTTCGAATCCCTCCGGGGTTACTTATGAAAAGAGATGCAGAAACAACCGAGCAGTTTTTAAAGATTTGCGAACTTCTCCTAAACTCTTTGAGAGTAAGGACTTAGGGCAAATCCGCGGGGCCGGGCTTGACATAAGTGCTTGTCTCACAAGGCTTTACGTCAAAAAATATCTACTAAAGATTCTCTCTTGACTGTGCCGATACCATAGTGTAGAATCGTGGCACAGGAGAAAGAATATGAAGTACGCTGAAGGTAATGATAAACTTGGCAAGAATTGTTTGGTGGTGAGTCGCCCGGTTGGTGATACTTGTCCATCTGATTGTATCTATCTCGATAATGGTTGTTATGCAGAAAATAGTGAGAAGATATATCCGGGGGTTCGCCCCGCTGCTATGCAGAATCTTATTACAGAAAAAAATCGTATTCGTGCTATGATTCTTGAAGCAAAGCGTAAAAATCGCAGTATTCGTTTTATGGAGCGTGGAGACTGGCTGCTAAATGGAGAACTTGATATTAGTTTTGTTGAGAATGTAGTCTGGGCGTGTGAGAGTATTATTGCTGATGGTAATAGTCTACCAAAAATGTGGTTTTATACTCATGTGTATGATGAGCGTATTCCTGCAAAACTTGACAAGTATTTCTCTATCTTTGCTAGTGTTCATAATGGAAAGCATATGAGTATTGCTAAAAGCAAAGGTTTTACTAAGTTTGCATGGTGTGATAGTGATATGAAGGTTGCTCCTAAGCGACCCAAGAATAAAGCAAAAGCAGACGCATGGCGTAAGGCTCTACCGAAACTGGTTGTGCTTGAAGGTGAAAAGTTTATCACCTGTCCAGAGATTCGCCGTGGTCGTTCGTTTGTTACATGCACTGGGACCAAGGATAGTCAGGCTTGTAATATGTGTCTGGATAAAGATAAGCCTAATGTTCTTTTTCCCTGTCATTAGCATGAAGTGTTCTATGGCAATTAGAACAGAGTATAATACATTTTTTAATCTCTGTTTCTAATTGTTCTATAGACACAGTTTTGTCTCGTATCATAGCTCCTATACTATGTTCTTTATTATCATCCGTATGATGAAAATCTAAACATTCTACTTTATTACAATTACAATATAAACACTTACTATTTGATTTAATAGTATGTACTAATAGGCCTTTTTTATTTCTTATATATTTACCAGTGTAATGATATGTTCTATGGCAATTAGAACAAATAATATCACACTTTTTTATTTCTCTTTGAATTATTTTAAGAGAATATCCATGACGTACAAGATTGCATACTGTATTTTTCTTTTTAGTTTTGGGGCGATGATGAAAATCTAAACAGTGAATATTTTTATTTCCACAAGTTTTACAGCCAGAAAGCTCTTTTATTATTTTAATATGTTCTCTAGCTAGTGTTTTTTGTTCGTGTTTGTATTTACGTTTATATTGACGTACTTTATTTATATTATTTTTAGCCCATCTACTATTGTTATCAATCTTGTATTGTGGCGTTTTTTTCATAAAATTCCCTTTAATTAGTTATACACCAAATTTGACGTAGCGGGGGGATTTTCCATAAGTCGTTGTCTGTAAAAGACTTACGAAAAGCAAGCCGGGCCGGAATTGATGTAAGTACTTGTCTTGTAAGGACTTAGAACGATTTAAGTTTTGAGTTTGACTTAGCCGATAATCTATGATAGAATCGTAGAATGTTAACGATTGGATATAGGAGAATAGTATGACTACTATGTATGTTGGTAAATATGCAGACCGTGGCAGTAAAAACTCTTTCTATAAGATGAAGGGTAGGAAATATGGTTTCAAAAGTTTTCCTAACAAAAGTTTGGCCGAGTTTTCTCATAGTGTTCAAAGTGATTTGTCGGAGCCTCTCACTCTTGCTCCGCGTGTTTATAGTCCGGTGTGCAGGATACGAGTTCCTAACTATTTTGCAGTATCGGACGGTAAGGGCGGGATTAGGTGCGAGGAAAAACTTGTCTTGAGCGATTGGGGGTATTTGACCGAAATTGCCTACCGTTGTAGTTGTAAAAGGTGTGATGGATATTGTTATGAGAATGGTCTGTGCGATAAATATGATGCTATAAATAATCTGGTGGGTGAAATCTATGATACTTTTGGTATCAACTATACCGATGCTCATAATGCTAATCTTGGATATGTCAAACGTGGAAAGAATAAGGTATTAGTTATTGTTGACGTTGGACGAGAGAGCATGGGCGAGATTGGAGAGTATGAGGAGCCTTGTTGGCTTGATAGACTGAGAGTAGGAGAAACATCAGAATATGATGAGCCATACTGCTCATGCAAAAACTGTAGAGGAGAATACAGTGCCTAAGTATTATATACAATCTGGCACTCTACAACTTATTTACTCTACAGATCAAAAACCTCTGGACGCTGCGGTAGCAGCATTATGGGAGACTAATAAATTTGACACGCTCGACGAACATTTTTATGTAGATGAAAGAGGATTCAAAGACTATGCTACCGCATTACCAGATACTAAAGTATATAAAACTACTAAGGTGGTAAGAAAAGCCGGTTGGAGCCTCGAAGAAGAATAACTCTCTCCCTAAGTCCTTTGTGGGTAACCACTTAGGACGAACGGGGCGGCGAAAATTTGACGTAAGTGCTTATACCTCAACCACTTAGGAAAAACTAAAGTAGGGATTGACAACTGCCGATAAGTATGGTATGCTAGTTAGACGTAAAGGAGAACGAATGATTCAATGGATTGGGGTGCTGATTGCACTCTTGGGTTTGGCTTATACTGGTGTAAAAGACTATCAGAAGGGCGATATACACCTTCCAAAACTTCCACAAAAACAGTTGACAAAACCAGTTTATCCGGTACAATACTGTCTGATGGCTTACGATCCTAACTTAGACAAGGTTTTCTATTTACACGATAATGGCATCTGGTATGACTATGCACCACCTCAACGACGATACTCGCCCCAAGCGAAACCACAATAAGATCAAACTCAAGGTCAAGCAGCCTTGGGAACTTTCCACCGGACACAAGGAAAATCGTAGCAATACTACGTTTGATAGCCGTCCAAAGCGTCAGCGAACACGACGCGACATTGACAAGGGGTGGCGTCAAGAGTATGATATGTAGGATTGCCGGTATAACTCAGTTAGCAGAGTGTCAAATTTGTAATTTGAATGTCGTGGGTGCAATTCCTACTACCGGCTTTGTAAGATGATCCGGGATGGTGTAAAAGTAGCACGGAATACTTTGGATATTCCTGTCGAGGTGCAAATCCTTGTCCCGGAGTTTGATGCTCGGTGGCGAAATTGATAAACGCAGTTGACTGTTAATCAACCGTCGAAAGACTTGCTGGTTTAAGTCCAGCCCGAGCAGTTATATTTAGAGGTCAGGCAGATACTGTTTTGCTGCACCGCTTTGCTAAAGCGGGCCGGAGTAATCCGGTCAGGGTTAGATTCCCTGGGCCTCTGTTTTTATTCATAAAGTATTGAAAAATAAAGACTTAGAACAAATTTGGCGGCGAATTTTTGACGTAAGTACTTGAGCCATAACGACTTAGGATTTTTCTAAAGATTCTGCTTGACACTGGCCGATAAAGAATGTAGAATACAACACACGGGGCGTTGCAGCCGGTAGTTGCAATCACTCTTATAAGGTGACCAAAAGGTAGGTTCGACTCCTACACGCCCTACTCGGAGGCTGACGATTGAGTTACGGTGGCTGGCCCCATCTTCTAACGGTTAGGAAAGCGGACTTTCAATCCGTTAATCGGAGTTCGATTCTCCGTGGGGTCACTTGACAAGTCGATAATGGTATGGTAGACTACTCCAAAGAAAGGGAAGATATGAAAACCATTCGTTTCTACGACATGATGATCGACTGCATTGAGAACGGGGTTGAGACTAGCAAACAACTGGCCCATGAGTTTAGACTTGATCTGCCTCTGGATTTTGATCTGGACAATGCTTTTGATATGCTGAACGAAAAGACGGGTTATGATATTTATTCTTTTAGGTATGAGGAAATAGTCTAGTTATAGCCAAGGCTTGACAGAGGATGAAAATATAGTATAATCCAAAACAGAATTGGGCTTCTAACTCAATTGGTCAGAGTAGCGGTCTTTAAATAGGAGTGCTTTAAAGGAAACTTTAAAAGTATAATCTCTCAAATTCGGTGAACGCTGTAAAATGCCAACGCCGAGCCAAACCCGTAAGGGGAGGTGTAACGACTTGACGGGAGACACCTAAATCGTAAGATATGGTGAAGGCAAAGTCTAGACTACAAACCGATAGGGTAGTGAAAACTATAGTAGTACGTTAAACCGTAAGTTCCGGGTTCGAGTCCCGGGGAGCCCATTTATAAATAGTTTTGTAATAAGTTGATACAAGATATAACATCCTTTTTAACTGTCTCAGCACTAAATCTTAATACAATCCAACCTTGATCCTGACTAAATTTATCTCTACGAGCATCTATTTTTTTAACCTTTTCCAATAGATGAGTTGATCCGTCTATCTCTACGTCTATCTTCTGCTCTGGCCAAGCAAAATCATATTCGTAAATACCGTTTTGATAAGCATAAACCCAACCTGTTATTCCTGACGATATAAGAGCATTTTCAAATATCTGTTCTGGATAACTTTTTTTAGAAGAATGATTTATTAGATAAGGAACCTTATCTGGATTAGCTTCTAGATATTTAATTCTTGCTATAGAAATTTTCTTTTTTGTCTCTTCAGAATGCTTACCCCATTTATTTTTAGAGTGAGCAATTTTATTAGCTTCGGAGTGATCTCTAGAAATAAAATCCCCACGTTCTTTGGCTTTAAGTATTGAAGCTTGAACCACTCCAAATTTATCCTGTATTTCTCTCCAGGTATGACCTTCATCATAGAATTTTTGAATCTGTTTCCAATCATATCTAATGTGTGTTGATTTTGCCATAGTATCGGTATTAGTTCTTTAAAGATAATATAAGTTAGTTGCTTTACGATATAATACACAAAATTCTGACCCAGGCAAGTTTTTTCTAAAGCTATTGACAAGCAATCGACGATAAAGTAAAATAAGGCCAAGGGTTGACAAATTCGGCTGACTGGTGTATAGTAGGATTCAAAGGAGAGGTTATGATTTACGACGAAGAAAACGATGACTACGAGTATGATTACCACGATATTGTGGATGATGTAGATTTTATTGATGATGAAACCTATTATGACGATGGCACCGATGAGCCTTGGATGGGTATAGACTCTGATGAAAATGAAGTAATGGATAATGCTGGCTGGGATAACTATTATCACAATATTACAGATGAACTAATTGACGATTGAATCTCTTCTTAACGGACGCAACTTGGTGGGACAAGTATTCTATTCTTTCTTTCCTTTCTTTCTAGTACGTTCGAATCGTACCGTCCGTTTTTATGAATGTTATGAATACTATGGTTGATGAATTTCGTCGCACTGAAGATGGTAAAATTATCCAAGGTGCTAGCCATACTTGCAGAGTGTTAAATCATAAAGTTCGTAACAAGGTTATTATCAAGGCTGTGTGTGATCTGCGTAAGATAGCGGATGAATTTGATAGTATTGCTTGCTGTGGGGTAAGTGGCTTAACTGTTGTTCCACAAATTGCTGAAATTCTTAATAAGCATATAGTGGTTATTCGCAAGCCAGATGAGAAACGCTATAGTGAATTTTATATAGAAGGTGTTTCTCCGTTCCGATATGTTATTGTTGACGATCTAATCTGTTCTGGCGATACCCTTAAGTGGATCAAACAAGCGATCTATGAGGATAATCCGAAGGCTCGGTGTGTTGGGTTGTATTGTTATATTCCAGAAGAGTGTGCGTATACTCAAGCAACAACCAAAGAATTTGAAGCACGATACCGAATCCCTCTCCTAAATCCTGCTCCAGCAAAGAGTTAGGGAGAATCCGGCGGGCCGGGCTCGACGTAACTCCTTACGCATCAACACCTTGCGTCACGAAATTTTTTCGCAAGTTTTCCTGTTGACAAGCCGATATCTATAGTGTAGAATAGGTGCAGTTGAACGAAGAACGATAACACGAAAGGGTTGATTATGCCTGCTATGGTTGAAAAGATGATGTTTGTTGGTGCTACCCCTTGGCATGGTGAGGGTACACAGTTGGACGAGAATCCCTCGATCAGCGAAGCGATTACCGCTGCTGGTCTGGATTGGGAAGTTGGTACAAAGCCGCTGTTTACGGCGGAAGGTACGGAAGTCAATGCGAAGGCTACCTATCGCAAGACCGATAATCGGGTACTTGGGGTTGTTGGCCCTCGATATACTCCGCTCCAGAATCAGGATGCTTTTGATTGGTTCCAGCCGTTTCTCGACGCTGGTGAGTGCCAGTTGCATACTGCCGGTTCGCTCAGTGAGGGCGAAAAGGTTTGGGTGCTGGCTCAACTCAATCGTGCGAACAGCGAGATTGTTCCCGGCGATGAGGTGAGCAAGTTCATTCTGCTGTCGAACAGCCACGATGGTAGCACTTCGATTCGCGTCGGATATACTCCGATTCGCGTTGTGTGCGTCAATACTCTCGCGGCTGCTCACAATAGTAAGGATAGCCAGTTGATTCGTATTCGTCACACTCGCTCCAGCAAGACCAATCTGGAAAACGTGCGTGACATTATGGACAATATCAATGCTCAGTTTGAGGCTACTGCGGAACAGTATCGGTTCCTCGCCAGTAAGGACTTCAATCAAGCAGATATCAAGCGTTATGTGAAGGTCGTGCTGGGTATTGATAAGACTCCCGACGAGGATATCAAGACTCGCACGAAGAATATCATGGACGAGATTCTCGCTCTTGTGGAAGGCCCGAAACAAACGGCTGCCAATGTGCGTGGTACATGGTGGGCTGCTTATAACGGGTACAATGAGTATCTGAATTACAACAAGGGTCGCAACGTGAGCAATCGCCTCGATTCGCTCTGGTTCGGCCAGAATGGGGTGGATAACCTCAAGGCACTCAATACCGCAATGGAGTTTGCGAACGCCGTCTGATCTTTTCGTGTCACGATGAAAAGGGGGAGAGCCGTGGCTGGGAAACCGGCTGCGGCTTTCTCTTTTGAATCGGTGGTATTTGACGTAAGTGCTTGGCTTTAAAGGACTTAGGGAGAACCCGGCCCCGAAATTTCGTCCTAAGTTTAGTAGTGGCAAGGGGTTACGAAAAATTTGTAATGGACAAGAGGAGAGAGTGCCGATATAATGGAAGGGTTCCGGTTGTAAGTGCTTATGGGAAAAGGAGTTAGGATAAAATAATAAGTATAAATGTAAAGAGTCGAGTCTTTTAATTTTGTCCTATCTAATCTAGCCGATTTGCTGGTCATGCTGATAGTCAGCCAAAAAGTCACTATAGTAACAAGAGAGACTGATCCTAAATTCTTATGAGCAAAGGACTTGTGACCCATGCCGGAATGTGGTATACTATGGAGTGTAACAACCGTTGTAATAGGATTGTAAATAATGTTTTGAGATAGATTCTCAATATTAAAATCTTGTTAGTCCTACCTAATCCTACGGATTTGGCGGTCTTAGTGATAGTCAGCGAGTTTAAGGGGTATAAATAATATATGTTTTAAGGAGCATATATTATGAAAATATTAGAGCCTCCACCTAATTTTCTGTACTATCTGATAGTATACTTATGGGTTCAGTTTTTATTATGGTATGGGCCTTAATTATGCAGAAAGAGGAAGATGAAAATTGTAGTAATATTTGATGAGCCAGATATTCATGACCCTGATAGTCAGGAGGCTACCAATGCTATTGATATTCTTAGCGAAGAATTAAAGGTAATGACCGATAGGGGTTATGATTGGTATATTCATGAAGTATATGAGGCATATTAAATGAAACTAATTAAGATCAATATGGAACTCGTTGTAGACGATGATCTTGACTATGATAAGGATAGGATTGCTAATTATCTGAATAATAAATTGTATACTGATCCTGAATTCTTTGGGGATTTTGGTCCTGAAAATATATTGGAGATTAAAGAATGGGAATGATTACTGTTACAGATAAAAATCGTGATGATATTATTCGGGTCTATGCTTCTAGTATCTTAGATGGTATGGATTATGATACTCTTTATAGTTGGGCTTATGAAAAGTTAGTGGAAAGTAAAGATTTGATGGATAATATACCTTTGGAGGATGAGATCAAAGAATTTTATCCTGAGATTCTGGCCGAATGATGTAAGTTCTTTATAGTCAACACCTTGCGAGAACCGATAGGTATGGTATACTGGTAGCGTGGAGGAGTGCAAGTGATATATTTTACTCTAATCTGTTTAGCATACGCCCTCTTTATTAGTTCTATTTATCTTGTTTACAAGAGAGGTTAGTCTATGAAATATGATGAAGAATATGGTTCATATAAATTTAGTACCAAAGATATGGAGATTATCCTTGATGCCCTATCATATGTTCATTGGAATGATAAGTCCCTGTCTCAGTCTGATCGGGATTATATTGATGGTTTATATCAATCACTTGACAACTCAGGAGTAACAACAATCTAATTATACTGCGCCCCACAGATTTGTCAACTTTCTTTTCAACAACGAGGTGCTTTATTCTTGGTTTTTGTATTGCTGTTAGTCTTATGGTTGGATTTATTCATGGAGGTACTAGATAAGTACCAGAGAGTATAGGATACTCATATAATATTATATTCCCCCACTGCATAATATATAAACCTAATCGGTAACTTGTCAATAGACAAATTTTTAAAGAATTATGCTTAATCCGTGCGATGCTATATTATATTTCTATTTGTTAATGGGTCAGAGATATCTCATAGATAAAACTCCAAACTTTCATGAACCACCAGCTTGGTTTGAACATAAAGTTTTAATTACTAACGAGAATCTTTTTGACATTAACAAACTTATTAAGATGGAAGATAGTAGTCAGTAAATAAGCCCGGCCCCTTAAAAATAGATTTTGACTCGTAGTATTTTCTGGTATAATACACAGGTCAACGAGGCCGACAGTCAGCCGCCAAAGGTGGTGGACATTTGGACTCATGGACAATTGTAACTTTTTACTTTTGTTTATGAGGTGATTTATGGCTAGTGCTTTTAGCATCACAAATTCTAATCGTGATGAAATTCAGGTTAAATATGTAGATTCTATAATTTCCCATCTGGATTTTATGGAAATAAGAAATCTGCTTAGAGATTATCTTCATAGTGAAAAAGATAAGTACTCTAACGAAGATTTAGCGGACGAAATTAAAAGCCGCGACCCGGAAATTTGTAAAGAAGTTTTTGGTCGTTTTTACCGTCCATTAAGGGAAGAGGTAGAAAGCGAGGTGGGTCATGCCTAAAGTGTTCCATAGAACTCTGTCGTTCGATGTGGAGGGCGAAATTTATGACTCTGATACGTCACCAGAGGACATTTTAAAAAACTATGATTTTCATTTCAAAGACTACGATGATCGCATGGGTGAACATTGTTTTTTGTGTTTAGATCATAAAGATCGTAGGGGTCGAATTACTCGTATTAGTAATAGACCGCAAATTAATAAATCTAAAAAGAAAGATACTGAATACTTTGTAATATGAGGTGACTTATGATAGACATTCCTTTGATTAGTTGGTATTGGATTGGTGGAATAACATTTACTCTGTTAACACTTATTGGGCTAGGAGTTTGGTATAGTTATTTTTGGAATCCACATATCCACAGTAAAAATCTATAAAGCGGTTTTTACAAACCCTTGGTAATAATCATGTCCGGCGATTAGTCGCAGCTAATCCGCCGGATTTGGTTTTTTTGGTTGTAGTCAGCCAAAAGTAACTCTTTAAGAAATAGTACCTTGTATAAACATCCGATCTGGCTATTATATCACAAAACACGGCCGCAGGGAAGCGGCATCCTTTTACACTGGAGAAAAATAATGAAGAATGTACTATTAATTATCGCTCTTATGTTTGTTGGTTCAGTTAGTTATGCTGGTGAATGTACTAATGGAAATTGCAAGGTTCTTCGTAGCCGTGCTGTCACAGTAACAAAGGAAATCGTTCAGGTTCCTGTTGAGGTAACTCGTCGTACTGTTGAGGCTACTCGTAATGTTGGCTCACGAACACTCTATAGAGTTCGTAGTCTAGTACGTTAATCTTATTTTTATCATATAAGCAAACCCCGGATGCCTCTTAACAATGCACACTTTCCGGGGTCTTGTTTAGTTATTCAAGGAGGAATATTATGAGGATTTTAATTACAGCACTGAGTTTTATTTTAGTCACTACTTTGGCCGCACAGGCTGCAAGACCAAAGTATTATAGTCAGCCAACTAATAAGGTATATAATTATACATCGTCTATAAATAGTGGATCTGATCAGGAAAGATGTCAAGCAGAAGCTAATTATATGGCGGCGAATAATATTACTGGTCATGTATGGGGAACAATAGGAAACTTTGAAGGTGTGGGTTATGGGTCTAGTCCAAATTGTAACACTTGTGTTCCAAGTAGTAACATGAGACTAACAGGAGATGCAAGTGCTCAAGGTCGTAATGGAATGTGGTATAGAGTAAGAAGTTGGAGATCATTAACTGTCAGACCTAACATATTTTAAACAGACTATCTGGCATTATGGTGTATAACTCTATATTTAAGGAGTTATTATGTCCAGAAAAACTAGTCAAATTTGGAAAATAGATAATAGTAGTCTACAACATATACTTGATACATCCTCAAGTATTGTAGACGTTTTGAGACAACTTAATCTCAATCCTCATAGTGGAAATCATAGAACTTTATATAAAAGACTTGAGGAAGAAAAGTTTTCTTTAGATAGGTTAAAAGTTAATAGAGCAGAGAAACTTAAATTTATTAAAAAAAGTATAAAAGTTTTTTCTGATATTTTTATTGAAAATTCAACCTGCAATAGGACAAATATTAGATCAAAAATTATTAAACATAATCTTATACCTTATGAGTGCAGTAAATGTAAAAATAAAGGTGATTGGCTCAACGAAAAACTATCACTACAGTTGGAACATATCAATGGTATCGGTAATGATCATCGTTTGTCTAACTTAACTTTTCTTTGCCCGAATTGTCATAGTCAAACAAAAACATTTGCTGGAAAGAAAAATAGAAAAGAGCCAAAAAAATGTATAGATTGCCATGCTCAAACCATATTAAGGTCAAGCACAAGATGTAATAAATGTAGTTCCATATTAAAAGGTAAAAAACAGCGCAAATTTAATATTGATAAAACAGAATTAGAAAAATTATTGAAAACAAACAATATAAATCAAATTAGTAAAAAATATAATGTCTCATTTACAACAGTTAAAAAATACTGCATAAAATATGGTCTCATCTAATAATGTCGAGGGTTCGATTCCCTTCTCTTGCTTTGTATTACCTAATATTACAGGGTCGCTTTTATGGCTACAGTCAGTGAGATATAAGAAATAGAATTTGACTTTTCTGGAGTAGTCAGGTAAAATTTATGGTATAATGGGAGGTTATACTATGAAAACTTTACAAGTAACACCGGACAATAAATCTTATATAGTTAGAAGGTATTGTGATTATGTTATTTCACGAATGGATAATGATGAGATTTATAATTCGTTCAAAGATTATTTCTTCAGAGAAAAAATGGGATATCCTATAGATACTTTGAAAGAAGAAATTATTAGGCACTGTCCTGAAATATTAGATGATCATTTAGCAGAGAGTGTTGTGGGCAAAGATAAAGAGTATGATTTTCAGAACCTAGTAGATATCACAGAATAGTCTCAGCCAATATCATAGGTTTCGAAATTATGAGAACAGTCAGCGAGATTTTGTAATGTTGGCTTGTATAAGAATACAACAAAATATTTCTTGCGAATATATTTGCCACACAATACAAAAGGCTTTAGAGAAATATAGTAAGACTAATGATCTTAGTGATAGTCTAATAGTTATTGATATCCAAAAAGTGACAGATGATAATAGTCTGGTTCCTAAGCTGGAATATAAAACTATAGAGCCTTGAAACTATAGTCTGGTCTCATTATCATAACAATGAGTTATAAAGTTTTTGTCTCGCCTAATCTAATCAGATTGGGTATTATGGGTACAGTCAGCCAAAAATAGAAAGATTATTTATGCCAGAGAAAAAGAAAGTTAATAAAAAAGTTCCGGGGAAGAAAAAGAATACTACAAAAAAGAGTAGATCTAAACCGGCCAAAGATATTAATGTTGTTGTTCCTATTCCCGCCCCTATTCCTATTAGTGTTCCAGTAACTATTCCTACCAATCTTGGTATACTAGACAAAATGAAAAAACTTAAGGATAAGGTCTTTGCAACTTTTGGCCTAAATTCCCCAAATGGTTAATTTAATTGGTCAAGTAGTTACTATAGTTAAGAGACCCCTATTACCCCAGATGGTTCATGATGATACAACTCGAACTATAATTTGCATTATTGGACTAATATTAGTTTCATTCACCCTATACAGAATAGCAACATACTATGGAAGATGAGTTAGGACTATTAAGGGAATATGGATCATTTATTATGGGAGGCTGTTTAATAGTTTGGGGAATAATTTATACCTTTTTAGCCAACGATTATGGGCCAGTAGATGAGTAACAATGAATTAAGCTTATGGATTACTATGGGCATAGTTTTCCTCTTCTGCATAATTTGTACCTTTTTTATAGTTCGGGGTGAAAAATGAAAAATGATGAATTTCATGTTCCTTTTGTAAAAAATCTGCTACTAATATGCGTAGTCACTATAGTTTCTATGATTTCTGCTCGATTTTTTATTCATAATTATTTTTATCCCATCTTAAATTCCCCACAATATACCTCTCACGAATCCTATAATGAAGCCAAAGCAGGGGAATAAAAGCTAATAGATTCTGTTATTAGTTAAAAGTGATCGATTTTTACTTATTGTTTTTCGCCTTGGTGAAAATTGATTAAAGAGGCCAACTAGGAATGGCCGATAAACCCTATTGACAAGACCCGTTGTGTCTGGTATACTGGTTACTACTGGTAATAGGGAAAATATTAGTTTTATAGGGGATTTATGTATAAAAATGTTTTGTTGACTGATAAAGAAATTGCCCTCCTAAAAAGAGTTATCGGAGATACTCTGCATGAAAAAGTCAATATTGATCGTAATAATTTGACCATTATCTACAACCGTCTAAGGGGAATCAAACCCACAAAAATATATAATCAAAGTGTCGATTAGGGAAATGGACCCACAAATCAAAAAGAAATGAAAACTAATGAATATTAATCTTGATAAGCATGAAATTGGCCTAATTCTTGACTCTCTGGAAAGTTACCAACTTGATATTGAGCATGGTCATGAATATGTTTGGACTGAAACTGATGTGGAAAATTTGGCTAAATATTTGAATGGAATGTTGGAGGAAAATAATGACTAAACCAACACTGGCTGAAGATATTGCTTATGTTATCTCTTGTGTTCAAGATTATAAGGATACTATAGATACTAATGATAGAGTTGGACAATTAGTTTATGATGATGTTAGTAGGCGGATTGACCGATTATTCAAATTTTATTATCAACTTATGGGATATGATTGTTATGGGGAAAAGCAATGACTGATAAAGCAGTTCAATATTATCTTGATAAAGATAAACTGATTGATATTAGGGTAGATCTTTGGTGTGATAGTAAGATGTTTGTTAGTATCTATAATGATCGAAATGATAGTTGTGTGGGATATACTTGTAATAGAGAAGAACTAAAGGGTTTGGCCGATTTTATTTATGAGACTATTGGGGAAAAGAAATGATAACTATTCCACGTTGGGAATATTATCTGCTATATTTTATTGCTTTTATGCAGTGCTTGGCATTTATAGATAGAATAATGAGTATTTACAGATGATAGTTTATGTTGTGATAGGGGAAAGAGAAAATGTTTATCAAGATGAAATAGGCGGGCCTTTTCTTCCTCATCCAGATAAAGAAATTGTAAAAGTATTCAGCGATGGTGAAAGTGCCAGAAAGTTTGTGAGCGATTCTAAATTGACCAAAGGCAAAAGACAACCTTATGGAGATACCGTATATTATCGTAATGGATATTATGATATGGAAATTGAAAGTTGGGAGGTAGAATGAATAAAGAAGATATAGACGATATTAAAACTACTCTAAAAGAGCAACGCGATAGTTTAGAAAAACTTGGTAAAATCCCCTTGCCTTGTCCTTCATTATCTATTGATGAATATAAAGAATTAACAACTATTTATAATGACATTCTAGAATGTAATAAAGTAATGATGGAGATAATTAATGGGCCGGTTGGTGGAATTGAAAAATTAATAGAAAGAACAAAATGACAGATAAAGCGGTTCAATACTATATTGATAAAGAAAAAGAATTAGGGATCTGTATTGACAGGGATTCAGTTAATGGTGGTCTTTATATATCTATCTATAATGATAGAATTGATAGTAGTATTGGATTTAGTTGTAATATCGAAGAACTACAACAATTGGCTGAATTCTTTAATAGGGTTTGTCAAGTTAATAATGTGATTAAAAAAGATATTCGACAATAGTGAAAAACATGACAAAATTAAACTCATTTCAAACCTTATTTATTCTACAAAAACTAAGACACAAACTTTGTACTTGTACTATAGAAGAATTAAAATGGTTGGTTGATTTTATTTATGAACCCATTAAGGAAGAAAAATGACACTAAATGAACTTATAGAAAGACTTAATTGGCTAAAAGAGGATGGGATTGACGGCGATACTGTTATAGAACTTATTCGTCCTTTTAAGAGTTATATTCAAATTGAATTTCAGAATGGTATAATTAGTCAAGTTAGTATGGATAGAGTTTCAACTAATTTTAAGGAAAAGAAATGAGTAATCTAGATAAATTGTATGAATGTTGGAAACTATTATACTCTATGACTGATGAAGAACTAAATAGTGCAGTAGCAGACAAAATTAGGGAAGAAGCAGATATTTATTTTTATCAGTTAACCCAAGAAGAATTAGAACTTCATAAAGAAAAAGTTAGAAAAACTGCTGAACAAACCGATTTTCTAAATAAACTAAAAGAACTTGTTGTTAAATACGATAAAGAACAAGGACGTTATCAAGAGAGTGAATATGAAGGATATGAATTTTATGCTTTTGTTTGTGAAGAATTTAATCAAGACTTTGATCCTAGAGATAAACTAACTAAAGAATATCCAGAATTGTATGATAGAGAGGATTATTAATGAATGAATTATATGATTATCTAATCCTATCAACCAAAACAGAAAAGTGTCCTATTCAGTCTGTTCATTATGTTTTCCAAGATGGGCCATTAGCCGAAAATTATATGTTGATTACTATGAAAAATGGTGAAGAAATTAAGTGTCGTTTATAATACATAATGAGAAAAAATGAATAAACTAATAGGTTATTTAATGGGGCGAATGGGTAAAAGAACTTGTCCCATAATTAGTATACAACGAGTATTTGATACTGGTTTTAACAGTCCATGGAAAGATTGGATTGAAATAAAGTTTAAGGATAGAACAACACTCAAATTAATGGAAAAACCAGAATGAGTAAATCTTGGACAGAAATACTTGGGGTTCCTCAAGGTAATGAAAGTGTTTATAGGTCTGAAATTATAAGATCAACCAATTATTTTACATTGGGTGATTTTGGAGTGCGAAGGCCAATATTTGAGGTAATATACCGATGTCAAACTCCAGAAAGAGCAGAGATTTGTTTTAATGAGTGGAAAAGAGAAAATGAATCAACTGTTGTTTGATATTATACTATTTGGACTAATTTGTTTGTGTTTGTGGCGATTAGCCGATATTAGACACAGATTAGAAATGAATATTATTGTTACTCAAAGTTTACAAACTACACTGAATAAATTGGAGCAAAATAATGACTAAAACCTATTGGATCGAAGAAGATGATATGATGATTGTATTTGATGCTATTGAATTGCTGAAAGAAAATATGAAAAATCAGCAACAATTTGGGCTCAATAGCACTGCATCTTATTCTATAAGAGATATTGAGAATCTTCGTAATAAATATTATGGATGGCCTTGGAAAGATTATGTCGGAGAACAATCATGAATCTTATTCAATGTTTTAGTACAGTTATTGGACACAAAGAGGCTCAAGAACTTGTAACTGATCTTAATCAGATGAAATCGGCCCAATCTGAGGATTTTTATATTGAATATGATAGGTCTAAGGATTATTATAAGGATGATACATATATAGTAGTAGGTAATGTTACTGAAGAAGATTGGGAAACGCTCAATCTCGATATGGATTTTATGGAAGTAGGAAACATTTAGGAAAACAACTAATGATTTATCTTTATCTTAACGAAACACAAAGATTGGCTGAAATTGTGTTTGAACTTGTTAAGTTGAATATGGGCGTTGTTGCTGAATTGCACGGCGATAGGTGGCATATCGAGGTTACAAAGTAATAGGAGTATAATATTATGGGTATGGGTAGTTTTGCGGTTGGTTCTTTTGTGATTGAATATGATGATTTGAAAAAGATTTGTTCTGACGAAATCAAGGCTATTGAACAGGCTAAATACTTTAAAGATATTGGCTGGGGAAGTATTGGTCAATGGTTGAGTTGGGATGATCCTGACCAAATTAAGGAAGAAATTTACGTGTCTATAGAAGAAGATAAGTCTGAGCCTGTTATTAGGCTTGAAAAGGATATTGATAGTATTGTTGAAGATATTTTTCAAAAATATGAAACGCTCGTCACTAATCTTAAAAACTCTTTTAATAAAAAGACTGGTTTGACTCTGTATTTTGATAGTTATGATGAAGAAGGTGGCGACCGCTATGATAATCCCGGCGATAAGGATGGTTGTATTTTTTGTGTTGATGGTATGGTTCAACTAACTCCTGCTGGGGAAAAGTTTAAGGATATTATTACCGAAAGAAAGTGGACACAGTTTGGATAAAATATGACTTTTCACGATTATCTATTGCAAAATTTATCGTCTACAGCAATGATTTCTTTGACTATTAATAATGGTCAACCGATTCAATATAATTATTGGAATTGGTTTTATCAAACATCAGAGTTTCATTTGCTGAAAGATGACTATTCATTAGGACACATTATTCATACTAGTTCAGTATCTCTTAATGAGGATGGTAGTATCACTCATACTAGTAATTATCATCCTAAAAATGTTATTATGAATTTTTATTTTGGTCAAGCCACTCCTTGAAATTATCTGCTTGTGGGGGTTGACCGTATTGTTTTTTGTGTTATTATAGTGTGTAGTTCCTCTCTAACAACAGAAGGTTTTAAGAATGAGCGTTAAACTTGGCGTAATTAGCAAGGGTAATAAGTTTGTGGTCACTAAGAACGGAGAGCCTATTCTGCTTCCTAAGAGTGATGGACAAACTATTGTTACTGAATTTGATTCTAGAGAAGATGCTGAAAAGTATATCAGTATTCTTAGTCGGTTGAATCAACAGAAGAAATATGCGTAATCAAAAAAAGTTTTTGCTAATTTTAGCAAGAGCGATAGATCATAGAGTTGGTCAGACCGATGAAGATGCTCCAGATGTTCCTATTTTAACACAAGTAGAAGCATGGACGGCATTTTGGATAAAACTATGTATAATCTTGATCAATTTTATAACTTGCGGTTTTATCATAGCCAATACTATACATCACTGGTAACATGACCGGAATAAATATACAAATCCCGTGGTCATTCCTTTTAATCAATGGCGATAAAAGCGTTGAGACGCGATCCTATCCGCTTCCTAAAAGACTAGAAGGTGTTGAGTTAGCACTAATAGAAACGCCGGGGAAATACGGTAGATTTAAAAGCAGAATAATTGGGACTATTACTTTTAGTCATAGTTTTCAGTATCCAGACGAACAATCTTGGAAAGATGATTATAATAGACATAAAGTAGAAGAAAATGATGAATTTTATAGTTGGAATGAGAATAAAAAGAAATATGGATGGGTAGTTAGTAATATTACTAAATTTGAAAATCCTGTTGAACCTCCTAAAAAACGCGGGATTATTTATGTGAAAGATTGTAATATATGAAATACTTAGATACTTTTGAAGTCTGGAATAAAATTATTAAATTGACCAGAGGTACTCATTATTTTACTTTATGGATTCACGATAAATATAAAGATAATGTAGAGACTATTCAACTTAGTGAAAAAGAACTTAGAGGATTAGCCGGTTTTATTCACAAATTTCTTGATAGCGAACTTGACAAACTATCTTAGTCCACTAAAATATAGTGGATTCATGTGAATCCGTTAGTGCCATAATAATGGGCTAATTTTATAATGTTAAACTAGGTTTTAGTTTGTAACGGAGGTTAATATGAATATGCTATATCGTCCTACTAATTCTAACGGCTATCTTGCCCCTCGCCGTGTTGATCTTTTTTCTGAGATTAGTAAAGAACTAGATCATGCTATGAATAATATTTTTGGACATGATTTTTTTGCAGGATTAAGTAAAAAGGGTCGGGGTTATCCTTTGATGGATGCTATAAGGAATGAATCTAATTTAATTTTGAGATATACTGTTCCCGGCGTGAAGTTGGATGATTTGACAGTAGAATTATCAGAGGATGAACAAGGACGATTGTTGACTGTTAGCGGATTTTTGCATGAAGATTATATTGGGAAAACAGAAGATTATCAAATTAGAGAATTGAGTGGTCAGGAATTTAGGCGTGTTGTTAGATTGCCGTCCGATTTAGAAAATAAAGATCCAGTTACCACATTAAAAGACGGTATATTGACACTAACATTTGCCTTGGCCGCAACTGAACAACCTCAAAGTAAAGTTAAGAGATTGAAAATCAAAGAAGGATGAGTATTGTAATAAAGATAGCGGGGGATTCACTGTCTCCCGCTATTTTTAAAGTTTCTCTTGACAGTAGCCGATAAGTATGGTATACTGCGTCTAAACCCTTGGAGAACAGATTATGAACTTTAGAACTGCTGCTGAAGAATGTGCCAACTATATTTTCGATAGCGAAAGTGAGCAAATTAGTTATCAAGAATATATTCAAGAAGGTAATGATCCTAGAGATCATATTTTGTATTGTGCTGCTGTTGTTTTGGGTAAAGAGCAAGAAGAATTTAACAACGATATAAGAGAGTTTATTAAGAGTACAAACGAAAGCGAGAACTATGACCAAACAAATTATTCTTAAAGTCGAGGGTGGTATTGTTGATCCTATTACTATTCCAGAAGGAATAGAGGTAGTAGTTAGAGATTATGATATGGTGGATACTGTGTCTAATGAACTGGTTCATAAAGATAATGATGGTAAAGAATTTATAGAAATTGTTTTTGAAGAAAATGAATATGCCTAGAACTAGAATACATTATTGGAACTGTGGAAAATTTGCGGATTATATTCGCGGATCAAAAAAACCTTATGCTCTTGGATGGGCAGAGTGGGACGAATGGCACGTTAATGCTTCTAAAAAGCATCCTATACGATATTGGATTGTTGAAACCGGCTTCAAGAAACTTCAAGATATTTTTCATTATCCTACCGACCTTTACTATTCCATAAAGACCTATGTAAAAAATCGCTGGATAGATAAGTGCCATTTGGTTAACACTGGACTAAAGCCGGGTTCTTATTATGATTTTGATACTAAAATTTTACACGGTTTATTCTATGAGTTGGTTGATTATGTAGAAATTGAACTGGCCCATATGAATAAATGGACTAGCAAAAACAAGAACAAATATAAATTCGTTAATGGTCGTTGTGCTAAAGCAGGATTAGATTATCTAAATTGGTCAGCCAAATTGACCTATGGTAAGGATTGGTGCAAAGATAAAACTGATCCAGACTATAATAAGCCGACTCCACAAGCAATAGCGGCTAAACAAATCAAAGAACTTTATACTTGGTGGACAGTCACTAGACCCAAAAGAAAAGACCCTCAAGATTTGAGCGGATACACCATAATAGATCATTCTTTTGGTAGAAGATCATCAAAAGATACCAAAAAACTTAAAAATGCTTTAGTTAAACTAGAAAAAATAGAAGAACGATACGATGACGAAGATACCGAAAAACTAATAGAGATTATTAAACTTAGACATAGTATTTGGACATGAAAAATACTAAAATATTTTTCCTCCTTTACTAAAATTATCTTTAGCCCACAAAGGACGAGTATTGGAATAATGTAATAACATTAATAATTCTTCTTCATTTTTTGCTGAACATAATGGTATAATATGATCTATGTGCCAACCATCAGTAGTCCAATTATCCCATGACATACCTTGAGTAAATAGGTTTTCTAAATATTTTGTATAATCTAGAAAACTTATACCTAAAATATCTTCCATTTTTTTACTTTTAATTGCTCCTTTAGATTTAATGATTCGTCTCATGTAGTCCGAAATATTTTTTCTCATCCTAAACATATCATCTGTTTTCTTTCTTTTTCTTTGCCACTCATTGTATTTTTTTTTACTATTTTTTCTGTATTGTATATATTTGTCTTTATTTTTTAAATACCAAGCCTTTCTATATTCTTTTAGTTCTTCTGGCGTTTTTTTGATACGTTTTTTTATTTTGTTTTTGTTTTTTTCTTTATATTTAGTTTTTCTAATTTTGGATATACATTCTTTACACGTAGACATAATACCATCAATTAAATGATTATCTACTTGAAATTCTGTCCGTTTTTTAAAAACTAAACATTTTTTGCATTGTCTATTATTCATGATTGTTTATTTTATCAAAAACAGAAAGCCTGCAAGAATGTCAGTGGTAGTTGACAAACTCGCAGGCTTCTGATATAATGTTTTATGAAACAAAGCACTACCACATACTTTTGTTTATAATAACTATTATACACCAGTGAAATTATTTATGCAAATTACAATGACATTTTTGTTGCCTGACGATCAAAGAGATTATGAGATTGCTACTCAAGCACCTAAAGTACAATCTTTTTTGTGGGATTTTAGTCAGCAACTAAGAAGTTGGTATAAGTATCATCATGATTTTAAAGATGCAGACGATGCTTTAGACAAAATTCGTGAAGAGTTCTATAGACTGCTAAACCATCACAATATAGATATAGACTTATGAATCAACCAGACTTAGAACAAGATTTGTTATCTAGCGATTATATAAAACAAAAATGCAAGAACAGCGAAGTGTATAGTCAAAATTTATACGCTTCTATATGCAATAATTTGTTCTATAAAAATAATCAAGAGTGGAGTTGTAGTTGGCGGTGTGCTGGTGGCATAGTTGCTGATATTAGAAATATCGGTGAAGATTATTTATCATTTTATTGCAGCGGGATATGGGATACTTCAAAAGGTTTTGTTTCTGAAAGTGTTGTGACTGATGAAATAAGAAATGATTTACTCCAATTAGGGTGGACAATTAAACCTTACGACCAAAACTATTTACAAAATTTTGATAAAATTATATGAAAGAAAAATCTGCCAAAGGAGTAAAGGGTTTTTTACTTTATAGTCCCTTTGATAAGTGTCATTTTTTTAGGGTGTACAGCAAGAAAAATCCTAATAAGTTTACTGACTATAGAATCACAGCAGAAGATATAGAAATTAAACTGTTATCAGACTTTAATTCGTTAATAGAATTCAAAGGCGGTGATAAAATTTTAGATTACAGTAGTAAAGTTCTTGGTAAAAAACATCGTGACCCAATATAAAAAACAAAATATAGAGATTAATGATCTATTAGTAGAAATTCATTATAATCCTAACATTACCAATAAACCATATGATTTGAGAGTTTATGGATATGATGGATATACTACTCACCGATTGGGGCAAGACGATATTTTAAAGTTGAGTGAGGCGTTAGCCGATTTTGTATTTGACAATCCCGACACAACAGGATATAATGATAATCTGACGGGATTGGCAAGATTGTGGCATCATAGGCGAAACGAAGCAGTCAAAGAACTTGAGAAATATACCAATGATTAAGCATTTTCCCATTACTAATACGGACGTTGTTGTTAGCCACTATTCTGAGAAGGATGGTGTTCCTATTAAGTATGTTTGTACCACAGATTTTAATATTAGTGATCGTCCTGTAGATATTTTCTATAGAGAAAGTCCACATCCTCAGTTTGGTAACAAATATTTCGGTATTGCACCAGATTATGAGTCTGATGACTTTGTTATATTTAATGCTGATAAGGTAGAGAATTTTACTTTTGGTATGGTAGAAGATGACGAAGGAGATATGCAATATAGTAGATCTCACCATGATTATAAGAGTTTTAAGAATGGTAATATGATTGATGGTGGCAGACAATATATTCGCTCCAGTTTAAACTCACAAATTTATGTTATTCGTGACGGTCAGTTTATTTTATCTTAATGAAAGGTTTAGGTTATTATGAAGAGTGGTACTTATTTTGTTGTGGCTGCATTTGCTAGTTTTATTTTTAGTGTGTCTCTATGGTTTTTGGGAGATGCTGATATTAACAGGGATCAGGCCATATTTGTTGGTCTTTGGGTTCCTAGTATTCTTACTCTCGGAAATTTGCTCAAATGAGTAACTTTACTATATTTGTAGTTGGCGTAGCAGTAACCCTCATAACAGGTATGGGGGTTATTACTAGCCAAGTTTTTATCGGGTATAAGAAATTTAAACTTCCAGAATTGAATTCTTATACTGATACAGTAATTGAGCCGAAAGGTTAGGGTCGCGGGTATTCCTTTAATCAATAAACCGTAGACTTTTAGCGAGGTTTTGTGTAAGACTGAAGAACCTCACTTCAATACAATAAGGATTTATTTATGGCAAGTTTTGAAGATTGGCTAAATACTATAGAAGGATTTTCATTGCGTTCTGAAAGAGCGTATGATGATCTGGTTTTAAAGCCCGTAGACCCTGTAGACAACTGGCCTACTATTAAAACGTGGCTGGAGGCGGCTTACCATGCTGGTTGGGATGATGCTAAAGCAGCGATTAGAGAGAGTCTGAAGTAATGGAATGTCCTAACTGTCAAACTCCTTGGAAATGTAATGGGCCTCATTTGTTACCTATGAGTGATAGTATTTATGAGAGTAATTACGGATATTTTATGCTAAAAAACAATAGATGGATGTTTACTCCACTAGAAAAAGAATTTGATACTGATGATCTGATGATTGTAGCAGATACTCTTAGGAATTTAAACACAAATGAAGTACGACGAATTTATTAAAATGGTAGATCAGACCAGTGCCAACTTTAGTTGGAGATATGGTCAGGCACTTATGAATGTGCTTCATAGTGTTTGGCCCGAAAAGTATGAAGAAATTACTAATTTGGAACTAGATTGCTATTATAGGGAAGATTTAGTTCCGGCAGCCCTTAAATTCCTTAAAGGTGATTGGAACCCAACAAATGACTAACGAAGAATACGAATCCGATAATCTACCAGACAGCAAAATTCCTTGGTGGGATAATCACTATGAAGATGTTTATAGTGAAGAAGTAGAAGATGGTTATCCTTATGATACTGGAACCAAAGTGCAAGAATAAGTTTGTCTAACCTAAACAAGCAAGATTTGAATGACATAAAGGTTATTGCTGAAGAAATTAATTGAAAAATTGGTAGAAAGAAACTTATGAACGTAGATGAACTAGAAATTATTAAACAAAAATATGAGAGTGCTAAAAAATTAGCAGAAGAATTGTGGTTGGATGGGGATCACGAAAAAACCCCGAATGATTTTTATTATTTTCAGTGTGGTTTTGTGGCGGGAATGAATTATAAGTTATACAAAGACTATTCTGATAATAGCGAACTCAGATGCAAATATTGCTATAGAACAATAGATTCTTATTTTAATAATTATAGTTGTAAATTTTGTTATGATAAAGGATTAGTATGACAAAGCAAAATATGCCCAACTGGAAAAAGGGCGATATAATTTGCTTACTAGGTGATAGGGGTGGAGTTATCCATATTTTTGAAGCAGAACATGATCCTTGGTATGGAAAAACTTTTTTTAGTTCAACAGAAGATTGGTATTATGGTTTAAGAAACTGCAAAGAACTAAGATTAGCTAATAAAGAAGATATAGACAACAAAATAAAATACCAACAAGAAAATGTAGAAAGAGAAAAAGCAGTCTTAGATCAGTTACTTCATTTTCGGGAGCGTTTGTCAAAATGAAAATACAAAATAAAACAGAGATTGATCTATCAGAAGATGACGTTAGAAACATTGTATACCAATATCTTTGTAAAGAATATGGTGATGGGGAATACTCTTTTAAATTTAGAGTAATAAATAAACCAATTAAAAGTGGAATGTTTGATAGTATGGATAATCATGTTTTTGATAGCATACAGGTAACAATAACCAATGTCTGAACAAATTTTTGATAGTTATGATGAAGCCCAAAAGTATAGTTTGACTATACCTTGGAAATTAGAAACTTGTAATACTGGAGAAAGTTGTTGGTGTAGAATTATTCTTCCAACTGAAAAGATAATATATAAAAATACAGTTGGAGATACCGAAAGAATTGATGAATTTGAATATATTATTCCAGATGGAAGCATAGATAAAGAAACAGCGGAATATATTATTGATTTACATAATAGATCAGTAAATCTTTATAAGAGTCAGAAGAAAAGATTAGAAGCATTACAAAAATTAAGCGACTTGGATCAAGAGTTAGGATTACAATGAAAATTATCAGCGAAAGACGATCACGAACAGATGGTAATGTTCTTTTGTCTGCTATAGTTAACTATGCAGGGCGATTATTTAAAATCTCTGATAATTCACCAACCAAATTATATATCTGGTCAGGATGGAACGGGTGGTTATTTATAGATAACGGTGATAGAAAAGACACCACACAAGAAAGTATAGATCAATTTCTTAATATTATGAAGGCTTATACAGATGAAATCAGTCGATGAACTTAAAGAAAGACTAAAAAGAATAATAGTACAAGAAACATTTATTGATTCTTGGTTAGATGCTCCTAATCCGGCATTTGATAATAAAACACCACGACAAATGGTTCTAGAACAAAATATGTTGGAAATAGAGGCTATGCTATATAGACTAGAGAGCGGCGAACCATCCACTTGACAAGCCGAAAATTTCTGTTAAACTAGACCTACCATGAGTACCGATAAACAAATTAATGTTGGGCAGGAGTTGGTGACGAGGCTACAAAACCTGAATAAAATGCTTGACTCTATTAGATCGGCACAATTTGATGAGTTGGAATTGCCAGAAATAGACGAAAAGAATAAGTCTACTGTGGAATCTAAAAAGTTGCCTAAAAGGAACAGAATAAGGTAAAAATAATGTGGCAATATTACTTACTTGTTATGGTATTAACAATATTGATGTTTAAATTTGTCAAATATAATGTAGAGAGAATGAATATAAAATGAGCATAAACCATGATAAGATTCAATCCACATTGAGAGCGATAAGTGTAGATCAAGAGAATCTGAAGAAATATTTTTATGAAATGATTCTTGACTCATTATCTCTTATGCACAAAAATATGAAAGATAAAACAAATTGGGGGATACCACACAATAAAGGTTATTCTCTTGATGATGTCGCAAATCTTTATATAGTCTTTTTTTCTCAACAGTCCAAAGATTCTAAAAATGAAGCCCTCAAGCAAACAACTTAAAGTTATAGAATTTCTTGAACAACAACTAAAGTTCTGGAAAAACTCTAATGATATAGGTTCGCCTACTCATGTTGGTGATATTACAGAATTTTCACAATTTCTGAAAGATGACTTTACAATAGAAGAAGTTTTATCTGTTGAGATTTTAACCACAGAATTATATTTGAGTATTATGGAAATAGAATAATGAGTTGGTCATACAGGGTCGTGAAGCAAGTCACCAAAATTCCTCTTGGGGATACTGACGTTAGTTACTCTATTCATACAGTTTATACTGACGAAAATGGAGACATAGTAAATATATCTGAGAAACCTTCTTATGCTATTGGTGATGACATTGAAAGTCTTAAATGGAATCTTGAAAGCATGATACTGGCTGTTGACAAACCTATCATCGACTATAATACTGGAGAAGAACTGAACTAACAGTCACATTTGAGTTGATCGCCAAATGTAACGTCCTGTTGCTCTAATACTTATATAGTTGAGATTCCTCACAAGAGTATTAACCAACGATAATGGGGGCGTTTTCAATACAAAAGGAAAAAATATGGAAAATTTTGATTGGGACGCTTTTGTAGAAGAAAGTAAAAAATACAAAGCATGTGCTGGTATATGGATAGATAAAGAAAATGCTAGAATAGAACTATTGTTAGATACTACTGCTGCTACTTATAGTGAATGGATACCGGGAGAAGGAGCAGATATTAGTTTGCTAAGATGTCATAAAAGTAGAAAAGTTATTGGAGTTAATCTTCCATTGTACCAAACTGATTTTAGCATATTTCATACTGATGGCATAAGAGTTAAATTAAACGAAGGCTTTTTAAAAGAAGAATAACAATGACAATAGTTTGGCTTGGTTGGGATATTAGTAATCTATTCTATTATGGAACACGATTTAATAGCGGAGTTCCATATAAGTTCGTTCGTATTGGCCCTTTAATGTTTAAAAAATATTTATGATAGTTAATATACCAAAAGAATTAGCAAACTTAGACAGAAATGATTTTGACAAAGTTTGCGAATTTGTAGACAAAATAGTTGCTGATATTGAGGAAGTTCTTACTGAGATTGGAAGTGAAGAAGCATTGGCTTTAACCAAAGACTATATGATTGATTTAATTAATCCAGACTTATTAGATTTTGACAAGGAATAATATGAAGGGGCCGTTGATTTATTACGAGATCAAAGATATGTATGGTACTGATCTGAGCAGTACAAAACTTGCTACAGAATTACGTAAAAATATACTTGACGAAATTGATCTTGGTTTCAATGTTGAGGTTGATTTTACTGGAGTTCGTTCATTAAGTAATGGGTGGACAAGAAACTCTTTTGGGATTATTGTAAAAGAAAAGGGTGAAGACTTTTTCAAAAATCATATATTGCTTAGTAATATGAGTAAAGGTGTTAGAAAAAGCGTATTGGAAGGAATTGCCGAAATACTGGAGGTATAATGAAAAAGAAAACTAAAAAATCAACCAAGCGTAAGCAAAAGATTGATGTTGTATTAGATTCACTACTTAATTTGGAACTTCAAGTTAAAGAACTCATGAAGAAGATTGAGAAATTACAGTATTCTCAACCATATTACCCAAATCCAAATTTACCACCACCACAAAGTCCACCCAAATATTGGCCTGTAGATTATCCAAAGTATAAAGACGTAACATGGGATGCTATTGATAAAGGTTTACAGTAGTGGATATTGTCCCTATAAATGATAATAATAGTAGATTTGATTTGGTAGAAATTAAAACTACAAATAATTGTAAACCAACACCACACTGTAAAGTTCATGGAGCAATGAATTGTGTTGCTATTCACGATAAGGGAAAACTTTGGAGATGTATTCAGAGCAATCAATTAAAAGACTGTAGGGCTGGTTGTGAGGAAATATTATGAAAGATTTTCAAGATTTAAACCAAACATTGAATCAAGACGAATTAGATAAAATGATCGCTGAAACTATATGGATGTCGGATCGTCCGCGAACATGGAAGGAATACTTTGGTGATTTATTTGGTGTTGAGATAAAACTTTTTCATCCTTTTAATTTCTTGTTTTATAAAAAACCCAAAATAGATCTAAATTGGCATCCAAGTGATGATCTTTATCAGTATGGTTTCAGTTTGGACTTAACCACAGAAATGTATTATTATACATATGATTGGGGAAAAGGTTTTAATTGTCGAATACTTGGATTTGGGTTTGAAATAGTAAGGATTGAACGATGACATATAAAAAATTTATTGATAATATTGAGAATATTTATGCGGATCAAGGTGACAAGCCTGAATCTGGACGATTAAGATATGGTCAAATTATAATGATGGAATTATGGGACGTTTGGCCCCAAAAATATCATCAAATTGCTGGTTCAGATAAAGACCCTTTTTATTGTGATATAATACATAAAAAACCATATGATCTTTTAAGTGAATTGGAAAAAGAATGGCCTGTTTTTCCTAACAAAACAGATGCTAAAAATTATTCAATACCATCACCAGAACAAATTAGAATTCAACGTCTAGAAAAGAAGATTAAGAAACTTCAAGATAGCAACAAAAGACACAGGAAAAATCTAGAGTTTTATAAAAGGATTGTAAGAGATTTTCCTTGGATTGAACCCGGATTTAAAAGCAAACAAGAAAATATAGAACTAACAAACGAACTTAAAATAAAAGGATGGACAATTAAAGGACTAAAGCATGATTTAGAATATCTTGACAATCAGATTACAGACGATATGATCTCTACCATAGAGCAGTCAAACGCCGTTTATGATCCTTTAGTAGCACAAGTAATCAAAATCATTAAGAATATTAAGCGAGGAATAAATTTATATCAGATTAGGAAACAAAAAGATGAATGATCTACCACAAATATCAGTAATGAGTTTAAAACCAGATGATGTGTTAGTATTTTCTACTGTAGATAAACTAAGTGCAGAAGTTTATAATAGAGTTGAACAAAAAATTATAGATTGGAAAAAAGATAGCAATATAAATAATAAGCATTTACTATTAACATCAGCATTAGAACTAAAAGTATTAAGACCAGAAGAGGTAGGGTCATGAGTTTTTTAAAGGGCTTTTTCAGCCTATTTGATTGGATGTTTCCATCCAAAACTTATCAAGAACTTAGTGATGACCTTGATATTAAGATGCAAGAATTGTATGATAGGCATGGTTGGGGAAAGTATAATAATCCCATAAAAGGTTATCAAAATGCTGTTGATATCAATAGAGCAATAGAAAGTTTAAATGATGAAACTCACTAATCAAGATATAGAAATACTACAAGATTTATTAGAAGATAAACTTAAAGAAATAGATAACGGGCCAGAAGGTGTGGAGGTTTACGATAGACCAGAAGTTTATATCAATATTATCAAGAAATTAGATAGTATGTATTTTAACTAAGGAGAAAATAAAGTGAGTATGATATACTTTACATCAGACACTCACTTTGGTTAGCCTGCGGGCTAACTAAGGTCATAATAATATTATCAAGCATTGTGAGCGTCCTTTTGACAATGTTAATATAATGGATCAAGTTATGTTCGATAACATAAATGAAGTTGTTGGATATGATGATACTTTGTATATACTGGGAGATTTTTGTTATAAGGGTAAAAAACCAATAGACTATAGACTAAGAATAAATTGTCGTAATGTTCACTTAGTCATGGGAAATCATGATAAAAGAAAAGATTTTTATATAGATGAAAACACCGTAGACATGAATGGTTTTAGTTCAGTACAAGATGTTAAAGAAATCATACATTGTAATCAGAAAATATTTATGTCACATTACTGCCACAAAGTATGGGCATCAAGCCATAAAGGCAGTATTCATATCTACGGTCATTCACACTCCAAATTTGATGCAGAAGATCGGGTTTCTGATAGAAAAGTATTAGATGTTGGTGTTGATAATTGTGTTAATTATGGCAAACCTTTTGGTCAGCCATTTAGTTTTAAAGAAGTACAGCAAATCATGCAAAAATATCGTAAAAATGATTGATATTGTGTATAATCTATATGGAACTATACACAAAAGGAGCATGTTTATGATTTGTGAATCTGAGAAACTCAAAAGGCTTATTAGACAAAAGAAAACTATTTTAGAAATTGCTAATATTTTAGAATTAACAAAAAATCAAGTAGATTATAAATTAAATAAATATAAATTACGTAAAAAATTTAAAAGAAAAACTAATTGGTTTAATCAAGGTTTTACTAATATCACAGATGAAGAAGCCTATATTTTAGGATTTTTATGGGCTGATGGATATTTAAATGGTACAGATATTAAGAGTAATTTACAGTGTGAAATTATCTACGATGATTTTAAAGCAATAGCAAAAACATTTGATAAAACTGGAGATTGGAGTAGACATTTCAGAAAAGCCTCAAATAAAAACGGAGTCAATAGACAAAAAAGGGTCTGTTTAACTATTAGCGATAGGGCGTTAATTAGAAAATTTATACTATTTGATTTTAGTAAAAAATCTTATTTACCTCCAACAAGATTACTTAAACTAATACCTAAAAATAAACACTATCTATTTTATAGAGGATACATAGATGGAGATGGTTGTTTTTATATTACAAAAAAAGCAAATCAATTCGCTATAGCAAGTTCATATGAGCAAGATTGGACCCATATTGAAGATTTATTTTATTGCCTTGATATTCAAAAATACCAAATAAAAAGAACAATATCTAAGACAGGATGCAAATATTCACACATTAGAACATCGAGTAAAGAGAGTTTAATTAAACTAGTCAAATATCTTTATAAAGATAAAACTAATATAGGGCTGAAAAGAAAGTTTAACAAGATAAAACATCTTCTATAAAAGACTATGCTTAATTACAATAAACCATTCGGACAACCGTGGAGTTTCAAAGAACTACAAAAACTATTTAACAAGAAAATTAAGGATGTTAAATGAGCGATTATAATAAATTAGTTCAAATAAATGATGAACTAACGTATACTATTGCTAATCTTAAAAAACAAAATGACCATCCTATTAATGTTAAGAAATGGTTGATGGGAGGAACGGAGTGAAATATATTTATATTCTATTACTAGTTCCTCTTAATCTGTATATACATCATAATGAACCATGTGGTCAACACTATACTTTACAACCCAATACTCCAATATATTTTTGTATTCCAGACGAACTAGGTTGGACAAGAGGAGACGTGATATATTTATGGGGATATTATCCCATGATATATAGCGAAGTCGGATTAAAACACTTTAATGATGTTGTATGGGAAACTAGATATGAGTAAAAAAGAAATTATAGATACTCTTATTATATTATTGTCTTTAGGTCTTATAGTTATATTATTTTCTCCCATATTACCATGGAATAAGTATAATCTATATGACTATCTAAAAGAACAAAGATTACAATCCTATAATGAAAAACACAAAGAAGTCTTTATTAGATGCTTGTATTGTAAAGGAACGGGTGAAAGATATGAAGATGTTAATAAATTACTTTATGATGCACAAATGGCGTTGTGGTTCAATAAGCATTTAATGATTGACAAATGTACACAATGTATTAAACTACCCTACGGTAGTGGCTATGACTATTGTGAAACAGCAGAAAATCAGTATTTAATTTATACTCAAGAATATGGGGCGGCTGGCCCAAAGATGGAAAAAATTGGCTGTTCTAAATGTATGGGTATGGGATCATTTTCAAGTTTTGATATGAACACTCAGAAATATTTAACCCAAGAAGAATATGAAGATCGAGAAAAGAAAAAACAATAATAAATAATTTAGATTATCTATGTTTACGTTGACATTAATTTGTCTTTTTTAAGGATATTATCTTTAGCCCACAAAGGTTGAAGGTTCGTATAATGAAAACAAATTTTTTGTTCCGCCTCTTTGCTTAGATCAAAACTAGCACAAGGTTTTATGTGGTCTATGTGCCATTCACCATAATTTTCCCAACTCATACCCTCAATAAACATATTACTTAGGTATATTTTTAATTCTTGAATAGAACAACCAATTAAATCTATAGTCTTCTGTGCTTTACTATTATTTTTTATGGCATGAATTAAACGCGATCTTAAATTCCATGTAATCCTAAATTCTAAATCATTTTTACGTCTATTTTGATTGTATATTCTTTTTCGTTTTTTATACTGTTCAGATTTTGATGATTGTTTATTTTTTTCTCGTAAACAAAGTGTACATGAGCCGGTTTTTCCAGTTTTAGTATGTTTATCATTATTAAATTCATTTAATGGTTTCAATATCTTACAAGAAGAGCAACTATAATATCCAGATGGATAAGAAGGTCTTGTTGTTTTTTTAAAGTAATTGGGGTGTTTATTTTTAAATGTTTCTCTATGTTTTAATAATTTATCTCTGTTATTTTTACGCCAGAGCGAAGACTTTTCAGCCAGACATTTTTTACATTGACCTTTAAGACCACAAGATTTATTTTTAGATGATTTACCAAAGTTTGCTAATGGCAAAGATTGTTTACAAAGACTACATTTTTTCATCACGATAATGACCCCAGTATATAAAGTATAATACACCGTTTTACTAAAGTTGTCTATTGACTTAGCCGATATTTATATTAGAATATAATGGAGGATTGTATGAAAAAAAATGACTTTGAAAAACTATTGAAAATTAGAAAATTGCTCAAAGAGGCTTATGACCATTATTTTGAGTTCAGTGATGGACACTCTAAAAGTAACGAAGGTTTTATTAGTCTAGAATTTGGGGACTATTGGAACGACAAAAATTGCGAGTGTAAGATCAAAGCGGTTTGCATATGCTCTTATGTATTTGGGCCTCATAGAACCCATTATTATGATTCTCTTGACGAAGCACTAGAAGAAGTTACTAAATGGCATAAAGAAGAAATGAATATGACTTATGATTATGATGATAACGGATATCCCCCACTAGTTATTTAGAAAATCCTGATCATGAATAGTGAAGAATTAAATAAAAATAGTTCAGAACAGTCTTGCAATTTGCCGATCTATGGAGTAGAATACGCTGATGGCGATTTGGTTCCGTTTGCTGATCTTTATCTTGACCTTTTCCCCGAACAATATAGTGTGGAGTAAATATGAAAGACCGATTTGATCTTGAGCAGAAAATAAACTTTACCGGGACTTTTGCTGAACACTTGAGGGATTTAGCCCATAATGTTTTGGAAAATGGTATGACTACAGACGAAATAGCCAATGCTCTTGAGGGTTTGGCTATTCTGATAGATTCTCACGAAAGAGTTTTGTTTGATACTTTTACTCAAGCACTACAACTGGATGCTTATAATGAATCCAATAGATAATGCCATAAATACTATTATACAATATCAACACAACACAGAAAAGACTATCAAAGATAGCGTTGAGCGAAATGCAAAACTTGCCAAGGTTATAGCAAATATTCGCTCACTTCTTGAAAGAGCCATTAAAAATCCCAGCAATCTTAATATTGCAGTATACGAAAGCATTGATCTTTGTAGGGCTAATTTTGTTTATACCGACTATACTAGCGGTCAGAATAAAATAGATCCTCCTTTAACCGAAGCGGAGAAAACTCTACCATGAGATTAGACTTGGCTTTAGGTGTTAAGGTTGGAGATATACTATATAATTGCTTTAGTGAAAAGTTGGTTGTTAGTTCTATTAGTAAAGACGTAGGATCTAATGGGACTTTTCACAAAATAGTATTTGGCACAGTAGATACAAGATTAGGCAAAAGTCACTATGACTCTAGTGATGTATATTTTGCCGATCTAACTGATGAAAGTGATGATGAAAAATCTTGGGTGGAGTGGGCAACAAAAAATAGAGATTTTGTATATATATTTGACCATATAGATACAGTCAAAGAGATTTATAAGATTGGTTTCTGCAATGGTTTTGACTATCAAAGAAAATTATCTATCGAAGAATTGATGCAAAAATAATATATGTTGCCGGTTTTATCTAGTAATGATTATGATCTTTTGATCAAGATTTGTTATCAAGCATTACGAAGCTATAGTTTAACAACTAGTCAAGCAAATGATATATATAATATGATCGATAAATTAAATAATTTGAGATTCACAAAGGAGAAGATTAATGCTTTGGTCAATGGTAAAAAAATGGGCAAAAGAGCAGGGGTATGAGACTATCAAGGAAAAAGATGATAGTATCAACGGACATTCATACTATTGGGCTAAAATTGATGATCCTCAAGTAAGTGGAGTTTCATTAAGTGTTAGCAAACTTGCTAAGGATCTTTATAACTCTATTACTGATAATAAGTGGGTAGATCATCAAACTGAATATCAACAAAATAAAGAAATAGCCAAGTTTAATGTGTCAGACTACTGAAAAATCTGATAAAGATAACAAGATACAGTGTTTACCAGTAGTAACATTTGGTGGTTTATTAGGATCTGCTATTAATGGTATCGTTGGATTTATAGCAGTTTATTTATTTCAGCCACTATGGAAAAAAATTGTAAAATTGTGGGAAAAACCATAATGATGTATGTAAAACTTATATCAAAACCAAATGAGTGGTTTGATGCTGGTACAGAAGTTTTTGAAGCATATATGAAAGGATATAATGCTAGAAATAAACCTTTCAAGAGAATGTCTGTAGATGAATATAAAATTTGGGAAAAATCTGGCAATATTCTAGGTTTTGGTATTAGAAATGGTTCTTGGCTTACTGAACTTTGTCCTATAGAAGAGTTTGAAATAGTATATACTGAGGAACAAGTATGAATGTAAAATTAGTTAGTGTTACTCCAGATGCAGAAAAACTAATAGCGTATTGTGCTAGGGTGAGTAATCCTAATAATCAAGAAAACAACAACTATGCCAAACTTATAAAGTATTGTATTGATAATAAACATTGGAGTATTTTTGAACAAGGATTTTTAACTCTAGAACTTAATACTAGTAGAGGAATTGCTGCTCAAATTCTAAGACACAGATCATTCACGTTTCAAGAGTTCTCTCAAAGATATGCAGACACTAATCTTTTGACAGAAGAAATACCTGTGTTTGAATTGAGAAACCAAGACACTAAAAATAGGCAGAATAGTTTAAATAACGTAGGTGACGAAATAAAGAGTAAATGGAATACTCAAATAAGAGAGCATTTTGCTAAGGCTAAATCTCTTTATGATGGAATGATTAAAGATGGTGTTGCTAAAGAATGTGCTAGATTTATATTGCCTCTAGCAACACCGACCAGAATTTACGCCAGCGGATCAATTCGCTCATGGATTCACTATATAGAATTAAGATCATCTAATGGAACTCAGAAAGAACACATGATTATAGCGAATGAATGTAAAGATATTTTTGTAGAACAATTTCCAATTATTAGTGAGGCGTTAGGATGGAAATAAAGGATATTCCAATGAGTCTGATTATATTTGCTCCTTTGGGTATTTTATTTATAGAGTTGTTTGTTTATGCTCTAAGTGAATTATGGAAATGGTTTATAGGAAATGGAGAATAAAATGAATCAATACAATATTACCGCACAAGTATATGACTTACATGATACGTCTAGACAACACTTATTGATTAATCAAGTAGTAGATGCTATATCAAAAGAAGATGCTGTTTTTCAGTTTCAAGATCAGTATCGTATTCAATTTCAAGTAGTAAAAATACATTCAGTAGAACCAGTATAGTTATGGATACTAAACTCTCATTCACACTAAAAGTGGTTAAAGAATTGCTAAATCATGGATTTAGTGTTGATCTTCGTCAAAAAGAAAATATAGATGGTTATGGGGGATGGTTTGGGGATGATGAAGGTGAGGAAGAATTTGTTGTGGCTATGAAGCATCCCATGAGTTTTGAGATACTAATTCATGAATATTGTCATTTTTTACAGTGGAAAACTGATCGTCCATTTTGGAATAGTACTATTGAAGATTACGACACGCTTTTTAACTGGATAAATGATAAGACTTTAAATGTATCTGAAGAAGATCTTGATAAAAGTTTTAATTGTATACTCTCTATAGAGCATGATTGTGAGAAAAGAGTATTGCGTCTAGTAAAAAATAATCCTATAGAAGATTTTGATATTGATAAATACAAACGAGCAGTTAATGCTTATTTGTGGAGTTATCATATTAATAGAGAGTTAAGAATAAGACCAGTTCGACCTATTTATTCTGATAGGGTTATGTCTCATATGCCAATATCGTTTTATAATGATTTGTCTTATTATCTTGACAAAAATAATTTAACAGATGAAATGCGTCAGGCTTTATTGCTTGAATACGAAATAAACTCAAGCGACGATTGACAAACTGCCGATACTCTGTATAATTGCGTTCTAGGAGATTTTTTATGATTAGACCGGGCCTCTGTTGTATTTCATTGACTCTACAAGAGCGTGATCCTCCTATTAAATTTAATACGCTTACATATAAAAGATTCTCTACTCTTTCTAGAGAAGAAGCACTACAAGTTCTTGGTGATCGTATTCATAATAATATGGTTACTACTAATGAAATTATTAAATATTGTGCCAGTAATAATTGGTGCTATCGTCTTAGCAGTGATCTCATGCCGCTAATTAGTTACGATAAAGCTGATGTAGACCTAACTGATCTTCCTAATCATGATCTTATTCAAGACATTTTTGACGAAATAGAATGTACTATCAAAACTACCGGAGTCAGAATTTCTGCTCACCCCGATCAGTTTAACGTGTTGGCTTCTCCAGATGAAAAAGTTGTAGAGAAAACTATTACCGAATTGAATCTTATGAGCAGTCTTATGGATCGATTTGGCTTGAGTGCGGACTACAATACTCCTATTAATATTCATATTCAGAATAGTAAAGATGGCACTAGAGAAGAAATTAGTCATAGATTTCTGAAAAACTTCCGTAGACTTGATGAAAATTGTCAACAAAGATTAGTTGTCGAGAATGATGATCGCCCAGCAGCATGGAGCGTAGCAAAATTACTAGATATATTTCATCCTATCACTAATATTCCAATCACATATGATTCTCATCATTTTAGACTAAATAATCCAGAAAATCTCACAGCAGAATATGCTGCAAATAGTTGTGCAGCAACTTGGGGTTTTCAAAAGCCTCTATTTCATTTTAGTAATGGTAGAGATCATAGTTTAGATAAAGCACATAGCGACCATGTTTATGATATACATGAAGAACTATTTTCCAGAGATATAGATATAGACTATGAGTATAAATTAAAAGATTTTACAATCAATAAATTTATAGAATCTTATCCCCTTTACGCAAATTATCTTCAGCCCATAACGGTTGCAAGTTAGTATAATGGAAACATTTCTTTTGTTGTTCTGGATCAGTTAAATCAAAACTTGCACATGGAATTATGTGATCGATATGCCAACCATAAAATCCATAATTTCCCCAATTCATACCATCTAAGAATTTACTTTCTAAGTATTCTTTTAATGTTTTCATATCACAACCTATCAATTCTAAAGTTTTATTCTTTTTTGATTTAATTAGACTATTTATTCTAGAAGCAAGTACCAATCTGAGACGAAATTTTAGATTCGAATTATATCTTTTTTTTCTAGATTTATTATCTCTGGTTTTATTTTTTAATTTATATTGTTTAATATTGGTTTTATTTTTGATATAATATTCTTTATATCTTTTTAATTGTTTTTCTCTGTGTTTAAGATAATTATTATGTCTTAGTTGTTTTATTTTTTCTTTATTATGATTTTTATATTTGATACTATATTTTTTTCTACATTTTTTACATGAGGTATGTAGACCGTATTTTTTATTATTTATATTACTATGAAAATATTCGCTTGTTGCTGGTAATTCTTCTTGACAAACGGTACAAACTTTGGTATGATTCATGGTACATTCCTAATAAAAAACGCCAAAGCAACAGTTGGTACGAGCAACCATCACAAAGGCGTTAATATATTATAAGTTGTTAAAGTATCTCGTACATACTTCAATATTTTATACACCATAAGGAGTTTATATGTCACAAGTAGGTGCTATTGTAATTTCGGACAATATTAATGTTTATAAGTTTATTGAACTAGCCAAAACAGATCCAAAGATTACTATAGGTAAAGAGGAAGTACTATCGGACGGTACTCGCTATATTCCTATTAACAAAAACTAATTAATATGAGTGCATGGCTTATAGCATTAACTGGTATAATATACTTATACGTTGCTGCTGAACAAGGTTATAAAGGAAATATTGGTATGCTGATTACATATCTTGGATATGCTAGTGCTAATATTGGATTGTATATGCTTGCTAGTAAATAAGGATATTTTATGATGAAAGAACCACAAAAAATTAAATTAAATCCAGAAACCCCATCATCACAAAAATCTCTTAAAAAGATACCTATGCCCTCACTATACAGACCGGAATGGGATATTACTGGTCAAGATAATGACGATATATACGTTCCTTTGGATAAAAATGATGAAAATAATTCACAAAACAATCAAATTAGCATATCGTAATTGGAAACCTTGTAGAGAAATACGCTGTTGGCATTATTGTGGATGTTTTGATGGTAATAGACTGATAGGATTTGCTCAAAATAATCCCGTTAAAACTCATACCGGAGCATATAGGATAGGCGAAGATTTTAATTTACCTAAATATAAGGAGTTTCCATATTATCATAGCGAAAGCCATTTGGTTTCTAAACTTCTTGATCGCTACAATACCATTGATCCTAATTGGTCAGTTGTTGTTATGCGAATTAATAGAAGAGGATTAATTTTAGGAAGTAAGCCTTGTGAAAATTGTAACAAACTATTAAATGCTGTTGGCTTAAACACTGTTTATTATAGTACAGACGATGGCGACTTTTGTGACAGTCTTGGAAACAAGGTTACAGTAAACGAGTTGACAATGCCGATGAGTATGGTATAATCCACTCAACGGAGGATACTATGAATTGTATTTATTGTAAGAATTGTGTTGGCGTTGATCGTTATGAGTTCTTGGTGGAAACTGGGCGTAATATAATTTGTAAAGAATGTAGTGTAGAAAATAGGGCGGCTGGGTATATGTCGTGGGATCATAAAACTGCCCCACAACTTGTTATGGTTCCTAGTAATGCTAAAGAAACTATTCGTATTCTTGATAGAGCAAATCGTCGTGCGAGGTAAAAATGAACAAAATGACATGGCTTGACTTGTACAATTTTCTTGTTGAAAGGGCCAATAATATTAATGCTGTTGGAACTTTTGACTGGAATAAACCAGTATTGATACATGATGCTGATACTGGCGATGAATTTTCATGTGATACTTATTATGTAAGTGACAGTAGGGGCGATGATCGTTTGGTTCTTATTACTAATATTGAACGGATTTTTGAGGAGAAGTCTTAATGGATATAGAAATAGAGAGTTTGCTTTTTAAACAAGTAGATAAGCCTAAACATCATTTGATGACTAAAGTTATTAATTTGTGGGAAAACCGTTATAGGGTTAATGTTTATATCGAAATACAAGAAGATAATTTTACTAAACGCAAGATTCATAGTAGTTATTTTTGTCACTATAATCCTGGTAAACTTACTATAATTCCAGAAAAAGAAGTTAAGAATGAGTCCCGAACTACAAAATCAACTGTTTGAGAAATATCCTAATCTATTTGCCAATAAGGATAAAACTCCTATGCAAAGTCCTATGTGTTTTGGTATAGAGGTTGGTGACGGTTGGTACGAATTACTAGCATCTGTTTGTTGGCGTATTAGTCAACATGAAAAAAATATTGAGGATAGAAAAAGAGTATTCAAAGATCAACCAGAAAAAATTCAGGAAGAATTAGAATATTTTCCAGTAAAGTTTGACCAAGTTAAAGAGAAGTATGGAGGATTAAGACTTTACTTTAGTGGTGGTGATTCTTATGTAGAAGGCATTATTGATATGGCAGAAGAATACTCTTATAAAGTTTGCGAAGTTTGTGGTAATGCTGGCAAGCCAAATAAAGGCGGCTGGATAACTACTTTGTGTGATAATTGTAGGAATAAACAGTAAATACAAATTATTTTTGATAATTAGCAATAATTTTACACCATTCTATAAATTCGTTTTGTTTGTTGTTCCATTTCATTTGTTGTACTATTTTATGAACCCATTGTATATTATCTTTTATATATGGTTTAGTGCTATCAATTCTATCTAAAGATGCAGTGCTTAATATTTTGGTTTTTTTTTGATCATTATTGAATCCTATACTTATTCCACTAATAGCACATTTACCATTTTGGATTTTATATTGCAAATCTAAATCTTCAATAGTTAAATTAAATTCTATATTTCTATCAGAACCATTAACTTTACATTTAGTATAAACAGAATGAGGTATATCGCCATAACCTTTGCAATTAGGATTGTCAACACCCCTTCTTCTGTTTAAACATCCACACGATTTTACTTGTTTATTTCTTATTCTTGACGAATGTAATTCTTTTATTTTACCACATTTACATTGACATATTAATTTATTGTCTTTTATTTCTATCACAGTTAATAATTCATAGTTATATCCAACATTTATGTCTAATTTATAATTAGGAGAATTTTTATTTGGTTTGCCTTTTCTACTATGACCCCTTTTAGGTAGACTATATATTGATATAAATTTAGATATTTGTCCGTAGTTTATGTTTGTTTCTTCTGCAATTTCTCTCATTGATTTTTCTTCAATAATATATTTTTGATATAAAAAATCTTTTGTAAGAATATTTTGGTATTTAAGTTTTTTAGGTGGTTTTTCTTGTCTTGTTTTAATCTTAAATTTTTTTATCGATCTTTGAATTTGTTTTTTGGTTAAGCCAGTTTCTTTAGCAATATTTCTTATAGTTTTTGCTTTGATAATATATTCTTCATATAAAAAATTATACGTTAAATCTTGATATGTTTTCATCTGATTTTGCCTTTTCTTAAAGTTTCCTCTTGACATTGACGATTACTAGGGTATACTACTGTGGTAGTCGATTGTTTTCACACTCTATACAGGAATACACCAAACCATGCCAAAAGGTTGTAAAAAATGTGATCGTTGCGGGTCTACAAATAATGGGCCTCGCTCATATGTATGCAAAGATTGTGGAGAAATGTTTACTTTCAAGCCGAAAGGAAAAGAAGCTAAAAATACAAAAATTATTAGAGATATTAATTGGAAAGACTTAGTTAAAGGCGATAGAATAAGGGTTTCATCTGGCCCCTACTTTGTAAGCAAGGGTGAGTTCATTCCTATGGGATATCGTGGTCGTTTTGTAGTTGATAGTATTGACGAGTATGGGATAAGGGCTTTTGGTCTTGACAAGCACCAAGGCTTTTGTCACATTTATATGGGTGGAGATATTCAGAATAAAGAAACCGGTGTTTGGAAAACCGCTCACAAAATGATGAAACTCAAACAAAAAGAAAATGTCTAAAATGAGTCTTACTCAAGTTCAAAAAGATCAACTCAATAGTCTGATAGATTATCGTGATCAAATTACTGATAGTTTGTTTCATATAGAGCGGATACTTAAAGTATATTTTCCAGAAGAATTTGATGTAGCATATCAACATTGGATACCTCAAATCACCACTGCTTTATATGAAGATAAAAGGTGGCTACCAAGAGGCGAACAAACTATGCAGCATACTATTAATAGATTGTTGGACAAGGCTAATAATGATAAAGTTGGAGTGCAAAAATTTATATGAATGATACTTTTGTTATTAACGATATAGAAAAATTGGCATATAGTATTAGAAAAAATGCTGCTCTAACTATTAGTCCAGACAGTAGCGAAGAACTTGATAATTTTATTAGTATTGGTCAAATGATAAATTTAATCAATAACTACGCTATAGTATATGACGATGATCTTGTCTTGGATGAAGAAGGCTATGAGAATATTTTTGATGAAACTTCGTCGTGGATAGTAAATATGGGTCTTGCTAAACTAGCTGGAGAAAATAAAATAGAATGTGCTTGGGACGATGAAAGTAATGACATGGTATTTTGGCACAAATGAAAAACATATTTAATCATAGACATTGGCTTTTAAGATTTAGTTTTTGTAAACGACGATGTTATGTATCTGGAGAATCCTTAAAATTTACATGGGCCTATAGAGGTCGTCGTAAAGTTTGGTATCCTATTATGGGTGGAGGTAATTATCTTAATGATGATATATGGCTTAGTCAGACCGAATATTTAACTCTTTTATCAAAAGGAATAGTATGATTCATCGAAAACCTGAACTAACATTTTTTGTAATCTTGGTTGGTTGTCTTTTGTTGTCTCTAGGTTATAATTGGCACTTGACTCAATGTGTTCAAAAACTTGAAAATAGTATTATTTGTAACAGATGGTTAAGTCCTCTAGAATATCAAAAAATTACGGAAGAACTGAAAAGACTAGAAAATACCAAATACGAATAGGTGTATAACAAAATATTGGGGGCGAATTAGAATCGATTGGATATGGACGATTATGTAAGCAAGTAGTAGGTGGTATGGTGGCTACTATAAAACCATACTAAACGCTTTAACTGGCGAAACTCAGTTAGCACTTGCTGCCTAATAAAAACGGGCAGTAACAGACTGCGATTGCGAATGAGGGTAGCGATCAAAAGTCTGTCGTTAAATCCCTCTGCACTTACAATATCCAGCGGGTTGTAGGTTAAGAGCAGTTGGTAAGACAGGAATGAATCTTGTTTGTTCTGTAATCCTGTTTAATCTATGAACAAAATAAACTTGTAGAAAATGTAATTAGAAATATCACAAGACGAGGGAGCATAGCCCTCCGCCTCCACTTAATATGGGAAGAAAAATTTGTAGTTACTGTGGAAAAAGAAAAAACAAGGGGAGTTTCCCTAAACACAGTATGTACAAAGATAATCTTGATACAAGATGTAAGAAGTGTGTCAAGAAACATTCTAAAATAAGAAGCGGGCTTCATAAAATAGCACCACCAAGACCAGAAGTGTGTGAGTGTTGTGGAAAAATTCCTATTCAGTGGGCATTAGATCACGATCATAATGACGATAGTTTTAGGGGATGGCTCTGCACAAAATGCAATACTGGTATAGGAAAACTAGGAGATAATTTACAAGGAATTGTGAACGCTATGAATTATTTTCTTTCAAGACCCAATCGCAAATAACCGATACTTGACAAAGAGAGTATCGTATGCTATACTAGCAAGACACACAGGAGAAATTTAGAATGATTCATGATTTTAATTATGTTTGGGGAATGGTTCGTGATCTTAGGGCTACCAGTAGCACTATAGATAAGCAAGGAATTATTGAGGATTATTGCAACCATAATAGTGAGGCTGCAAATTTTGCTAAAAAGATTCTTCTCTATACTTATCACCCTCTTTGGCAGTATAATGTTACCAGCGATAATCTCAAGAAGAAAAGTTCTTTGAGAGGTAAGCATTATAAAAGTTTCTTTGATTTACTAGATGATCTAAAGAGCCGAAAGATTACTGGTCATGATGCTATTGGAGCAGTACATACTTTTATCGACAATCATTCTAATAAGGATAATATAGAAGAACTTATTTACTGCATCATTGATAAAGATTTGAAAACCCGTGCTGGGGATAAGATTATAAATAAGGCTATTCCAGATCATATTCCAGAGTTTAGTGTGGCTCTGGCAGATAAGTATGATCCTAATATTGTAGATTGGAAGGATGGATGGTATGTTAGTCGGAAGATCGATGGTTGTGTTGATTATCATACTTTGGTAGAGTTCGATAATGGAGATATACTAAGTATTGGTTTTGTTGTAGAAAATAAAATTAATGGAAATATCAAGTCTTACAACCATAAAACTGGTCAAATTGAGTATAAGCCCATTCTAAATCATATGCACAATCTAGAGGATATTTCTGAAAAATCCCCAACACAATGGTATGAAATTATACTAGAAAATGGTCAAAGTCTGAAAATTACAGGAAATGATACTATTTATCTACCCGAATTAAAATGCTACCGTAGGGTTGATGAACTTAATGGTGATGAAAAAATTCTATTTCATAAGTAATGTCCATCAAATTTTCTGCTTATTGGTGTAATTTATACTATATAAGGAGATTATTATGAAATGCGAATATTGTCATAAAACAGGATTTAAAGAATTAAAAAACTTATACGGACATCAAGCAAGGTGTTCAAAATACATAGACTATATTTCTAAATACAGAAATAATATTCTTACTAAGAAATATCTTGTTTTAAACATTACTCAATTAAATAGGCCGTGTTATCAAATAGAATTAGAATTAAACGACCCACAAATCAAAACTAAACATATTATTGCTAGATGTAAAGAACTTGGAATAAAAACCCAAAATCTAAAAGAAGCAGCAAATAATAATAAAACAAAAAAGAAACGGGAAGAGTTTAATCTCAAAAAATATGGCTATAAAAATAATTTTCAATCTAAAACAACAAAACAAACACTAAAAAGAAAATATGGCAAAAATATTACTAATGTTTTTCAATTAGATGAGGTTAAACAAAAAAGTAAAAAGACACTACAAGATAGGTACGGCATTGCTAATCCAGTAAATCATCCGAATTTTAGAAGAAATGTTGGTAACATATCCTGGCAACATAAATCTATAGAAACAATATTAAATAAATATAATGTTAAATATGATAGCGAAAATCAAAAAGGAATAAATTTTACTAAGTATAATAAAACATTAAAAAGAATATATAATCCTAGGCCAGATATTATTTTACATGATTACAAAATAATTATAGAAATTTATGGAGATTATTATCACGCTAATCCTAAAAAATATAAACCGAATGATGTGTTAGTTACTTGGGCTGGGGAAATAAAAGCAAAAGATATATGGAGTAAAGACAAAGCAAGAGTCAGTCACTTGCAAAGTTTTGGTTACAAGGTATACTATTTTTGGGGATCAGAGATACGAGCAAATAGGACTAAAGTAGAGAAAAGAATATGCAAACTGTTAAAATTAAAAGTATTAAACAAATAGACAGCAGAGATAAATATGAACTAGAAGTTGCAGATAATGCCAATTTTTTCGCTAATGGTATACTCAAACATAATTGTAGATGTATTGCTGTTGTTGATAATAATGGGGATGCTACTTTTTATTCCCGCACGGGAAAAGAGTTTGATACTCTGGATATTGTTCGCGGTGGCATTAAGAGTCTTGGCGTATCTAATATAGTATTTGATGGTGAACTTTGTCTAATTGATGATGATGGCAATGAAGATTTCCAAGGAATTATGAAACAACTTAAAAAGAAAGATCATACTATTCCTAATCCTTCATATAAGATTTTTGATATGATTAGTCATGACGAATTTTATAGCAAGAAAGGCGATAAGAATAAAACTTATACTCATCGTTATAATAATCTACGACAAGTTATGAAGAATAACTCTTGTGTTTGTCTTAGTGTACTCCATCAAGAAAAGATTACAGATGACGATCATTTTGCTGAGTGGACTAAAAGATCTCAAAATTATTCTTGGGAGGGGTTGATTCTTAGGGCGGACGAATCTTATAAGGGTAAACGTAGTAAAGATTTGCTCAAGTATAAAAGTTTCTTTGATGATGAATATACAGTAGTCGATACAGAGATGGGGCCGTTTCGTTATGTTAAGGATGGTGCAGAATGTGAGGAAACTATGTTGAGTTGTGTTATGATTCAGCATAAGGGGTGTACTGTGCGAGTTGGCTCTGGTTTTAGTATTGAGCAACGCCAAGAGTTTTATAAAAATCCAAAGAAGATTCTTGGTAAAATTATAACTGTCCAGTTCTTTTCTGAGAGTGAAAATCAAGATGGCGGTTTAAGTTTACGCTTTCCGACGTTTAAATTTCTACATGGGTCTGCTAGAACTGTCTAAAGAAACGAGTCTTGACAAGCCGATACCAGTAGTGTAGAATCGTAGCACACCCATTGCAAACAAATTTTGGAGAAGATATGAGCGAAACAGTTATTGAGAAAAAGCCAGTAGTGATGAATACAACTAAGGCTGACGAATTTTTTAAGAATTTTCCCAAAGATAAGGTAGTAGCATACAAAGATTATTGGGAGAGTATCAAGCCACAAAATAATGAAGATATATTTAGAAGGTATCTTTTCAGTTACTGCTCAGTACATACAACATGGGAAGGGAATGTTAGGGGTTATAATGCTATTAAAAATTTTAATGAATGGATAGATAACAAAGATTTGTTGCTTGAAAAACTCAAAAATAGTGGAGTTGGTCTACATAATAATCGCACAGAATATATTTGGGATTTTAAAGATAAATTTTGGGCAAATCCTAAAGATTATATTATTACCACAAAGAAATATCACGTAAAGAAAAGAGATAGTATTATTGATAAAATTCGCGGATTAGGTGCTGCTAAAATTTCATTCAGTCTTGAACAAATAAATCCCAATGAGTGCAGAGTATTTTGTGGAGATACTCATATGCTTGAATTGTATGGTATGAAAACTCTTACTTATCAAAGCAAAACAGGATTTTCTTTGTATAAGAAAATGGAGAGTCATTGGTCAATACAATGTGGTAAAATCGGAGTGCCTTGTTATATTGCACGATGTATCTATTGGGATGCTAAACAAAATAAGAATGACTCTCGTTATTGGAGTTATATTTATGAGTGTTAATAGCGGTTGCTTTTTCTATAATTGTCTTTAGCCCATAAAGGTTGACAATTCGTATAATGCAATAATTTTTCTATTTCTTCTGGAGTTTTTGCAGAAGATAGAGGGGTTATGTGATCGATATGCCAACCAAATTTTCCATGATTCTGTCTTGTCATGCCTTTTGTAAATTGTTTTTCTAAATGAGTCCAAAAATCTTCAACAGAACATCCTAATAATTCTTCTGTTCTTTTACTTTTTGTGCCCTTTAATAATTTACAAGTTCTAGATCTAAGATTAGAAATTAATCTAAAATTTGAATCTTTAATCATTCTATTATTTTTTCTTTTCCTTTGTTTATCACGAAGTTCTGTAATACTTTGCTTTTTACGTTTATTTTTATTTGGATTTATCCCCCATTCTTTATTTTTCTTGATAGACCACTCTTTAGATTTAAGCCTACCACACTCTTTGCAATAGGAATGTAATCCATCTCTATTTTGTTTACTAATAGAATATTCTTTTATATGTTTATTTTTTTTACATGGTCCGCGACAGATTTTAGTATTCATATTATAATCTAATAAAACGAAACAACCCAAATAACATCAAATTGCGGTTGACGATTATTTGGGCGTTCGATATAATATATTGTAGTTTTTGAGGCCGTCCGCAATACGTTCTCATATCCATTATATACACTAAACATTAAGATATTAAAAATTTATGTCTAATAATGGCAAAGGATCAAAAAGAAGACCTCAACAAGTAGATCAAAAAACTTTTCAAAATAATTGGAATAGAATTTTTAAAAAAGGCCAAAATGTCGATTCTACACAACCTAAAAACAAATAAAACACTTTTTATACAATGCTCTTGTCAAAGCGAAGTTTTGGTGATTGAATATGATTATGAAATAAATATGGCTGATTTTGCTATATTTGGAAATAGATCGTCTTATGAATATAAACTTTCTTTTTGGCAAAGGATGCGTTATTGCTATCAGGTTTTGGTTAATAAAAAACCGTATGCCGATCAAATAATGTTGGATCATAAGCAATTAGGTGATCTTAAAAGTTTTTTATCTGGTTTAGATCTAAGATAGTAGTGGTGTATATTATGGTGAGCCAATCTTCTTTTTTTTCAAGGAGGTTTACTATGGTAGTAAGAAGTATGAATAGTTATGTGGCTGATGAACTTGCTAATAAAGTAAAACATCTACAATTTGCACTAACTCAAGCAGAGAGTATTATAAATACATTAGAGATTGAAAACCATAGACTAAAAGACGTTCTTATAAATCTGGCGTCAGAAAATAATACAGATTTAGTTCTCGATAGTGAGGCAGTTTGTGTCTAGTCCACCAAAATGTAAGAGTGGTAAACGATTAACATTTACTCAGATTACTGATACTCAGTTTTTGATCGAAGGCGATTCAGACAACACAAAAATTGGCGGAGAAAGCGAATATGCTATAAGTTATATAGACTTTGATTGTGGGCCTTTGGTTCATATTGGTCATAACTTTTTGGGGCGTGGAAAGATTATTGGTATAGATTTGGTTGATAGTGATAAGACAAACTATATTATTGCAAAAATTACATTAGATAATAAGGATAAATAATGATAGAAGAATTGATCCCGGTTGTGGGACTATATCAAGCATTACTAATTTATGGACATAACCCAATAAGTATAAATTATGAACAAACTAAGTAAATCTAAAGATCGTTCACTGTTTGGGGTTTGTGGAGGCATAGCCAAGTGGCTTAATCTGGATGTGTCTTTAGTACGAATCCTTTTTGTATTAGGGGCTATATTCACAGGCAGTTTAGTGTTTTGGCTTTATCTATTATTGGCATTAATATTGCCAAATGAAGAGTAAAATATAGGTTATAGTGTATTTTACTTAGGGATAAGAGGTACACTATAATGATTAAATTTTTTATTACCATATTGGCGATTTTATTTAGCCAACCCCTTATGGCTAATGACGCAGATGATGGTATAGATTTTATTATTGTTCCTAAATATAGGAGCATAGATAGTACCTGTGTTTATGCTGATGTTCTAAATCATTCTAAACAAAAACCTCATGGTGATCATGATGGACGATATACCAACGTTCATGAAACTGCTCATGGAATACATAATGAATTAAGAAATCAATATAGACCTATTATTAAAAGTCCTATTAATGTATTTTATTGTTTGAATGGAAAAGCAGTTATTGTGGATGATCCTCATATAAAAATGAGACATATATCTCCATACATACCGGAAGTATTAAGATCGTCTAGATATAAACTATATTTAGTAGAACAACTACAATATTGGGATGATATTCCTACTTATATTTTTGATGAATGGACTTGCTATATATTAGGAGCGGAATGTGCTGTAGATGATAGTGCAAGAGGACGGTCATTAGAAAAAACAAATGCTGTATCTGGAGCATTAGAATTTAGTATCTATTCTGTTGCTTTTGCTATGGCAGTTAAAGATCATGATCCTTTTTTTTGGAAAAATAATAGTCATTTCAAGGCTTTCATAAAATATAATCTTATTCGTTCAGAAAGAGTATTTAGTGCTGGTGCGGACGTTCCAGAATTTCGTAATAAGGAACAGGATAGACTACAGCAGGCTCTTTTAAAAGATAAGGACGCAGAGCCAATCCGACAGTTTTTAAAAACTGAGTTCGATGGAATTTTTGTTGACTAACTCTAAAAATCGTGCGTGACTCAATTTTTTTTTAAGGTTGCCTATTGACAACGCCGATACCATACAGTAGAATACATGAGTCAAAGCAAGAGATTGGTCGCGTGACCAACTTGGTTTGACAAGAATTGGAAATGATTTGGAGGTTGATTATGGCAGAAGTTACTACTGCTGAGAAGCAGACCCGTGTTCGTTGCAGTGATGAACAGTTCCTTGAGGCAGTTTTTTCGTCTAAGACGTATGCTGAAATTGCGTCTAAGACTGGTCAGAAGGTTGCTAGTACGATGGCTCGTTATGCTCGTACAAAGGCCGCTCTGGCTAAGAAGGGTGAAGAACTTCCGACTATGGAACGTGCCAAGCCGATTAAGACTGTGGATAATGTTGAGGCTATGGCCGACATTGTTCGTAGACTCAAGGCTCACGCTAACGGTTGATATAAAACATATATACATTCTGGCTACATAGACTACATTTGAGGCTCAACAATAGTCAACCTCATAAAATTGGTTTGTGTAGTCAGATGTATTATGGGAGCATAGACCAACGGCAGAGTCATCGGACTTTTTTCGTTAAATTGAGTGCGTAAGGAGAAATCTTTATAGTAGAACCTGTCAAATTCGGTGAAGGCTTTAAAATGCTAATACCGAGCCAAGCATAGAATTATGAAGGTGTAGAGACTTGACGGCAGGAACCTAATGTGAGAACTATGGTTAAGGTAAAGTCCAGACCACAAACAGAAATGGTAGTGAAAACTATAGTGGTACGAAAATCCGTACAGTGTGGGTTCGAATCCCACTGCTCCTACTTGAATATAAGGATAAATTAAATTATGGTAATACCTACAGATAATGAAAAAAACTCTTATCCATTAGATACTCTTATTGATTTTGCATGGGCAACTGGTGCTGATGTTTTTTGGGTGAACAATGCTAAAGATGAACTTAAAAGGCTTCGCTATGAACTAGAAAAATTAAATAAATCTCTTGCAAATCCAGTTGCTTATGCTAAAATAAATAAATATGGTGATTTGTATGACTTAAATCTACAAAACAACCCCTATAATGATCAAAATACGGTAATACCTTTATATAGGATATAGCGTAATGGATAATAGACTATGTAATGGATTAGTCAAAAATAATAATCCAAAATCTCCCATTCAATATTTTGAGTTAATAACTGTTCGTGAATATGACGATTATGAAAACGGCACTATTATTGAACAAGTAAAGAGTGCGGAGCAATTTTTGTCTGATGATTGGGGTGCTATAGACGAGCCATTTTATAGAGTTTATGGAAAAAGATATATTGATGATGTTACTAGTGGCCCCATTTTTCTTGGTGAATTTTATAACATCAAAGATGCCAGACAATTCTTATATTATCTTACTGGCGAAATTCCTGTAATTATTTCATACTAATATGGAATACTTAATAGATTATAGCGGTTGGAGTGACGAGGGTGGATATTGTCAGGTCTATCCTATTAAAGATAAAAATGGTTGGGTATTCAAAGAATTTAAGAATAAGAAAAAAGCCCAAGAAAGCCTTAGTTTGCAAAAAAAATTAGCCAGATATGATTTAGCTCCAAAAATATATAGCAAACTTTGTAGATTGCATTTTATGCCGGAAAATGGCTATAATCCCGAAGAACCTAGTGATTGGGGATATATAACTGAATGTGCTAAAACTTATGAGGCTAATACTAAAATATCTATGAAGGATATTCAAAAGTTAGTAGAGAATATTTATGATAAAACCAAATTAAAATTTTGGGATTGTCATTGGTATAATGTAGGATTAGTTAAAAGAAATAATGCTAAAAAATTAGTATGTATAGATACTGGTAAAGAAAGTTTTGATAGCAATTGTAATGCTTGGGGTATGGCAACGCCTGGGCCTAAATGTTGTTATTGTAATAAGTATCAATGTAGATGTAGCGAGAACTAATATGCCGTATATAAATGAAGAAGAAAGACTTGAATTAGATGAATGTATAGAAAATATGATACAATGTATCAAAGATATTAAGTGTCATTTAAACAATCCTCATGATTTTAGTGTTTATTTAGGACGAATTAATTACTCTTTTTCTCGTATATTAGCCGGCCTAATGAAAGAGCCATCATACAATAAGATTGCTATGATAACTGGTGTATTAGAGAATATAAAGCAAGAGTTCTATAGACGAGTGGCCGAAAATTATGAGAATAAAAAAATTCTTCAGCATGGTGATATAAAGGAATATAAAAATGTCTCGTGATTTTGATAATATTATTAAAGAGGTAATGAAAAGTAACAAAGATCTTAATAGAATAGATGATAAATTTTCTAAAGAAATAAGTCTATTGGATAAAGATATTCAAAATCTCAGAAAAGAAGTTAAAGGATTATCCTCCAAACTAGATGAAATATTAGAAATACTCAATACATTAACTATCTTTATAGAAGATGCTGAATCTATTGTGGATGACGAAGATCATGATGAGGATTATCAGTCTAATGAGGGCTGGCTACCAGAAGTAAATAACTGGGAAGAAAATCTTGATGATAATGAGGATAATGAGTAATGGCTAGTTTAGCGTTAGCAGCATCTTTGGTTGTTTTGTCAGTAATACTAAGTGGCCCCATCACATATCTTTTGGCTAAATTAAATGCCCCATCATTTATAGTATATATGTTTAGTATTTTTTCTATAGTTTTAGGACTATGGTTTTGTTATATCGCTTTACCTATATGGTATATAGGATTATTCCCGATATATTGCGCCTATATTAGTATACAAAAAATTCAGGACAGACAGTTTAAGAAAATCAAAGAAACTGTAGTTGACAACGAGACTGGTCGATAGTATACTACGGAGACAGGTTCGATACTCACAGGAAATTTTGGAGAAAAGTATGAAATTGGCAGACAAAACAGTTGAAATTCATAGTGCTGGTGTTCAGAACGCTTCTGGATTTACTATCGCACAGACAAGCAAAATGTTTCGCATCCTTTCGGATTCTCTTTATTCCGATAAGATCATGGCAGTTGTTCGTGAACTGTCTACAAACGCATACGATAGTCATATTGCGGCGGGAAACAAGAATCCTTTTAAAGTAACCCTGCCCACACAGGCCAATCCTAATTTTATTGTACGTGATTACGGCACAGGGTTGAGTCAGGAAGATATGGAAAATCTGTATACAACATACGGAGCCAGTAATAAGAACGATAGCAATGATTTTGTGGGTTGTCTTGGTCTTGGTAGTAAAAGTCCTTTTGCTTATACTAAGAGTTTTACCACAACCTCTTATTACAACGGCAAGGCTTACTCTTATATTGCCGCTATGGATGATAATGGAGTTCCTAGTCTGAATCTTTTTGGAGTCACTGATACTAAGGAACCGAACGGTCTTGAAATTAAGTTTGCTGTTAAGCAACATGACTTTACAGAGTTTAGCACCAAGGCTAAAAGGGTTTTCCACTATTTTCGACTCAAGCCTATTATTGAGGGTGGTGTTTGCTCATCCTTGAATGATAATACTTATTCTCACCACAATGTTGTGATCGAAGGAAAAGGCTGGAAGATCGGGCGAGTTAGTAGCGATTGGACTAAATATCCTAGTCAGCATAATAGTCCCGGTAGTGGTGTGGTCGCTATCATGGGTAATATTGCATACCCTGTTGATGCTAGTAAAATTGTTGGTGAAGATCGACCAGATCAGCCAGATCATATTCAGGCATGGAATAGGGCTTTTAGAAAGGCCGACGTTGATAACTGGAAGAATCTTGTAAGAGAAATTCTGAATCAAGGTCTTTATCTTGAGATCAATTTTAATATCGGAGAACTCGATATGGATGTATCGAGAGAAGGATTGCAGTATACTAAGCAAGTGATCCAAGTTCTTCGTGATAGAACCCAGGATATTTATCTGCAACTTAAAGAAGATATGACTAATAAACTTGCTGGTGCTAAGAGTCTGGTCGAAGCATATCAGACTTACTATAACTTGAGCGATATTGCTGGTGGCTGGACTGCTGGAGCATCTTGGACTGATGACAAAGGCAAGATTCATGATTTGACAAGCGGTTCTGATCTTGAGTATAAGTTTAAGAAAAGCAAGCAGTTGTATGCTTTTAATTATAGAACTGCTGGTTATCGTAGTCGCCGTATGGTTTATCTAACAGATAAAATTCACTATGAAACTCTTAGCGGTAAAGCATATGGATACTACGGTAATAGCAAGGCCGGAAAACTTGTATTTTTCCGATGCGACCTTAAAGGGGCCGAAACTGCTAAAAAGATTGTAACGAAGTATTGCAACCAAAATGATTGCTATGCGTATCTCATGATTGACAGTGATACTCCAGAAGATTCAGCCGAAGGTTTTGATGATATCATTAGAGATATCGGTGGGGAATCTAATGTTGTACTAGTGTCTGAACATAAGTCATTAATCGCTAATACTAACCGTAATAAAGGAACCCGCGATCCTCTTGGTGCTGTTAGTAGTGATAGTATCTTTTTGATTTATGGAGATATGGACAGTGCAGAAGCCATAAAAAGCGATAATCTTATGAACGATGCTGGTTATCTACAAGAGATAACAGATCAGTCAGAAAGAGATGGTATTTTGGATCAAGATACTATTGTGTACATTCCTATTCTGCGATATGCTAGTGTTGGAGATTGTCCTAGTATCGAAAGTATCAAACAAATGATTGCCGATAAGGATTGTGATAGTAATATTAAGGAATTGTTTGGAGATACTAAGATTTTTGCTATTAAAGACAGTTATGCTAAGAAACTGATTAAGGATGGGTATAATCTTGTTAGTTTCAATGACTTCTTTAAGAAGGGTCTAAAGGATCTATATAACAAGGAATTTAAGGATTTGTCAGCGTATAATGGTTTAATAGAGTACGCTCAGGCCGAATACGCTAAACAAGAAAATAAAGAGAGTCATTATTACTATAATTCATATTCAATCGACAAGAATTTCTTGTGGCATATTTTGAATATGTTCGGGTTGGATTATAGTAAGTATATCAATGATCAAACTATTATTGATCTTGTGGACAAGTGTATGGTTATGGAGTTTTTTGCTGTAACCATAAGCAAGAGCCCGTTTGATCTTGGTAAGTTTAAGCAAGTTGATTATTTTGCTCATATTACTAAGATACTACATGGTATGGGTATCAATGGTATCAATAGTAAGGATATTCGATCTGCTAATATGGCCTATAATAAACTGTCATACTGGATTACTAAGTTGTATCCAGGGAATAATGATATGCTTAAAACTATCAAGAGCGACGATTCTTTGCAGCATAAGTTATCAAATGTCAATGATCTTAGAAAAGAAATTAAAGAGACTCTTGACAAACAGCCGATGCTCAAGTATATTGTGTGTAGCGGTGACAGTAGAGGTAACTTGCGTGAACTTAAAGCAGACAATCCTTTGACTGCATTGAATGATGGTGGATATTATCGTAAAAATGGTGTTTGGTCTAGTAAACTGGATGATGTTGAATCATTCAGAAAGCTGGTCAGCAAAACAATTATTTGATACTAATATGAAAAAGCTAAATATTACTTATAATGAATTGTATGATCTGTATATCAATCAAGGATTATCTACATTATCTATAGCAAAAATATATAGCGTTCATCATACTTCCGTCAGGGATTTGCTTATTAAGTTTAAGATTAGAACTAGAAATATATCTGAAGCAAAAAGGATTTCGACATTAAATAGAAAACAAGATAGTAAACTATTTAAGCACGGACTGGATACCAATGGGTATCGTATTTTTAGAAAAAATGGTAAAAAAACTAAAGAACACAGAGATATTGTCGAGTCTGTTCTGAAAAGAAAACTGAACAGAAAAGAGGTTGTTCATCATGTTAACGGAATAAAAACAGACAATAGAATAGAAAATTTATGGATTTTTCCATCTCCAAAAGATCACGCAAAATATCATTGGGATGGCACTATACATAAAGCAACTATATTTTTGGAAGATTTTGAGTAGGTTTTAATATTTTCACAGGAATAGGAGATTAATTATGTCAATTGTACCTTTTATGTGGGTTGATGGTAATCTGACGGTTATCTTGCAGAATAAGGCTTATCAAGTTCTGCCAGACCATCTGAATTATCGACAGATTATGGATAGTCTACATAGTGCTGGTGAGGATGAACTGCTGGAACTTGTAGATATTGAAAAGGCTGTTCAGTCTTTTGGTCAGGGTCTTATTGAGATCAAGAATGGCAAGGTTTACTATGATGGTGATGAAGTTCATGGTGCTATCAGTAAGCGTATTCTTGAGTTTATGAGTAAGGGTCTGCCTTTCCAGCCTCTTGTTAATTTCTTGGAAAACCTTATGGAAAATCCAAGTATGCAGAGTCAAAAGGAGCTGTATGATTTCCTTGAACATCAGTATCTTCCTATTACTGAGGATGGTCATTTCCTGGCCTATAAGGCTGTTAGGGGAGATTATATGGACAAGTATGCCGGGAAGTTTCGCAACAAGGTCGGTGATGTTTGCGAAATGACACGAGCAAAAGTTGATGATGATCGTGGACGTGGATGTTCTAATGGGCTTCATGCTGGAGCATTGAACTATGTTGCTGGTTATGGTAGTGTAGATGCTGGTGACAAGATTGTAATCGTTAAGATCAATCCTAAAGATGTAGTCAGTGTTCCTAACGATTGTAATTGTGAAAAACTTCGTACTTGTAGATATGAAGTAGTTGGTGAGTATCAGGGCGAACTTCTCAAGCCTCTTTATAAGAGCGAGTTTAGTGAGGATGATTATGATTACGAAGAAGAGGCTCTGTATGATGAATATGATGATGCTTATTGGAACAGTTTTGATGACGAGGAAGATGAAGAAGACTATGATCCTGACCAGGATTATTGATTAAAAATTAAGTGGTAGTCTGGTGACTAGAGAGATTCAGCGATGATCTCTGAGGGTTCGATTCCCTCGCCATCTTTTTGATATTGCTAATGATAGTAGAGGTTACTGTCCCAATATCTAGGTAGATAAATAACACAGGAAAGTTAGGAACAATATGTTTAATGATAATCTTGGATTTAATCCGTTTTCAAATGATAATAACGTTCATGCAAATAGATATGCTGCCGAAAGACAGCGTTTTTTGAGTTCTTTTAATCAGAACGATATCTATTGTTATAATGGTAATCCTCGTAAAAAGATTAGTAGTATGAATCATACTAGCAATCTTCTTGAAGCAGTAGAGGCGAATATCAATAACCACTCTGACGTTTACTTTTATGTAAATGGTGGTCGTAAACTATACGCTATCAAGGAATTTACTTGTTGTTTTTGTGATATGGATGCTGGTCGAGACAATGAAGGTAAGTATTTCAAGCCCAGCGTTGTAATGACAAAGAAGAAAGAGTTTCTGAAAAAGATTAATGGGTTTCCGGTAAAGCCAAGTTGGGTTGTGGATACTCGTAATGGATATCAGTGTTACTGGATTTTTGACGATGCTAGTCGCCAAATGATTGGTTCTAATAAAACTTTCTGGAATGGTTTGCAAAAGAAACTTGTTAACTATTTTGGTGGTGATCCACGAGCCATTAAACCTAATCAGATTTATCGTGTTCCTTATACTTGGTGGCGTAAGTGCTGGGAAAAGAAGGCTCCTTACTTTACCAGTTTGCTTCCCGGTAGCACTGGTCAGCCAATTAATGTGGCTGATCTTAAGTCGGCTCTTACTGGTCAACCAGCAACTCTACAAATTATTCCTGAAAAATGCAGTGATGAGTGGTATAAGGGATATGCTAAGGCTTATAAGCAAGCAGATGAAACTGGTGTTCCAGTACCAGCAGATGTTGCATCAAAGATTTTGAATCAAATGAGAGCCTCTTTGAATCCCGCCCTGTATAATAATACAGACGAAATAAAGAGCGTGTATACTTATGGTCATAAGGTTTATGGCGACCCTATGCCTGTTCATCCTGTTGATGATGACACGTTGGTAGATGATGAGGATGGGTCTACGGATTCACAGGATGCTCTGCCTGACGAGGATATAAACCTTGATGGGTCACAGACCAAACTTTTAAAAACGGTGGTCGAGTACCTCAACCAAGCATCTACAGCACTCTACTTTAGCAACAATCGGTTTCTTGCCAGTGCGGCAAAAGACCTTGCATCTCAACTTAGTGATAAATTTTGTATAGGATGAGGGTTTAGTGTCAGGGGTATAGAATATCCTATACCCTTTGACACAACCATATAAGGAGAAAAACAATGGGTAGGCATATTAATCCTCTTTTGCAGTTTTTATTGACCGATGAGGAAGCAAAGAAAAAGTTTATTGAATTAATGGGTGAGTTAGGGTCGGCAAAAGGTCTTTACTATTATTTTGAAGAAAACACATTCTATGGTAAAAAGTATTATATTAGTGGGCAGACTATTAGGAATATAATAAGAAGGTTAGGATTTAAAGGTAATAGAGGTCGTCCTCGTCATGGAGTTCCTCAAAATAGATTTTATAGGTAAATTCCATGCACGAAGAATATGACAACTATGATGATGACTATGATGATAGTCAAGACGATTTAGAGGACAAGTATAAACATTATTTCAAGTTTGATCCAGAAGCGTGGGATGCTTGGGGTAAAATGTTATACGACACTCTGAATGATATAGTTGAAAGTTCTCCAAACGTGTGGTATGTTGGGGGTTTCCCCGCAAAAAAGTTTCCTGTGAGTAGTTACTTCTCCAATACTGGCAAGGATAAAACCTTCCAGTATTTGGGGAGTAATTATCAAAATAGCCAGGTTTGGAAAAAGAAATATTTTATATATGATCCTATACAACATCATTATATTAATCATATACAATCTCATGCCGTATATTTTATGAAACAACCTCATTACTATAAAGGATTATTCGATATACTGAATTAGATATTATGCCCAAATACGAAATAAAAAATTTAGAAGAATTTACTGAAAGTGCTAGGCGAGTTGTATTTGCCGGTTTTGGTAAAAGCGTAGAAGAAACTAAAGACGATTTTACAGATATGCTTGAAGCCTTATCCGATGAAGAAGAGCATGAGATGAATGAAGTTCTTAGTCAACAAGAGTCACTATTAATAGTAGAGTCTATAGCAAAAACACAAACCAATAAAAAAACTAAAAAAACAAGATATGTGGTCAATGAAAAAATATTTAACGATATTCTTGAAGCACTTAATGCTAGACTAGTAAGTAATATATTATCTAATTTGACTAAAAAGGGTTTGATAGAATCTGCTTATGACGATAAATTAAATGATTTTGTTTTTTGGATTAAAGAAGATGAAAACGATAAAAAACCAAAAACCAGTTAGTTTAGACGTTCATTTAAAATATATATGCCCTAATAAAGAATGTGGTAATGAACATTGGCTTTCTTTAGGTGAGGCTAAGACCAATAGGTTTAAAATTGTATGTAATTGTTCAACTATATTTGAGCCACAAACAATAAGTAAGATTCATATCAAATACAAAACACCTAAGATAACAAAAAAAATAGCAGAGATACCGAATGTTATATTGGATCAAGTATCTGATATTCTAATATCATACGGTTTTTCTAAAGAAGAAGCAGTCAATAAAGTAAAAAAAGCATATCAAAAATATATCACTGACGATATTAAAATTTTAATCAAGCAATCTATATTGGAGGAAAGCGACAATGGCTAACTATCTAAGACCGTCTAGTTTTGATGGCATAATTGGACAATCATCAGTAATTGATCGACTAAAAATTATTATTCATGGATGTAAGGAAGGCGATGGTATTCTTCCACACACTTTAATAGACGGGCCTCCTGGTTTGGGAAAAACCACTATTGTTAGTGCTATTGCTAATGAGCTAAATGTAAATTTATATACTTTGAATGCCGCAAATATTAGAAGTGTTAAGAATCTACTACCGTATATTATGGGTATCTCTCCCAGATCAATTTTGTTTATTGACGAAATTCATCGTTTACCCAAAATTGTTGAAGAGTTTTTATATCCAGTCATGGAAGATTTCGTAATCAATATTACAGTCAAAGGAGATGACGATAAAGACAAACCCGAGACTATAGACTTGCCTCAATTTACGGTTGCTGGTGCTACTACTAGCGGAGGTAGTTTAAGCCAACCATTCTATGATAGGTTTACCATAAAAGAACATCTATCTTATTATTCTACGAATGAACTAGCTAAACTAGCCAAGTCGAACGCAAATAAGCTTGGACTATCAATAGATGATAATAATTTACAAGAAATTGCAAAAAGAAGTAAAGGAACTCCAAGAATATTAAATGCTAGATTAAACTGGTATAAAAATTATGTATCTTACTACAAACATCAAGACATTGATATCCATGAGGTTTTTATTAACCAAGGAATTGACCGCAATGGTTTAGACGCTTATGACAGGCTCTACATCGATGCTTTAAAGAAGTCCAGAGGTCAGCCGCTAGGTTTAAAAAGCATCTCCGCTATGACGGGTATTGCTATCGAAACTATAGAAAATAGTATAGAACCCTTCTTGGTACGTATGGGGTATGTAATAAGAACACAGAAAGGTAGAATTATGGGAGACATAAAAACATGACAGAACAATACATATCACTGAATTTACCAACTCTCTTTTTAGTATTAATCACGCTCCTAGCAATAGGGGCGTGTTTTTTTTTGGCCGGTTATGTATTAGGATCTAAAAGATCCGGCGGTGTATTGAATAGTATCAATAATAAACCATTAAACAATTTAAATAAATCTACCAATATCTCTATAGACGAAACAAAAATAGTAACTAAAATTAAAACAGATCATTTAGAAAAAAAGTACGACTCATTTGGAGATAAAAAAGAAACTACAGAAAATATATTAGAGTCAGTAAATAAACTTAAAAATTTCAAAAAATAATCATCAAATAATAGGAGCGCTATTATGGCTGGAATAGGTTTAGATGTTGGCACTAGTTTTATTGTTCTATCTAAAGAATCCAATCAAGGTATAGAATATACAGAATTTAGAGATGCTTTTTATGTTATTAAGCCCACAACTCCAGTAGCAAATAAAATGATAGAAAAAGGTCTTTCTGGTAAAGTTTTTATAAAAGACACAGACGGATCTTTCATCTTATTAGGAAAAGATGCTATAGAAAAAGCTATAGAAAGAAATGATACGGCTAAAAGACCGATGTATAAAGGCGTAGTTTCTGCAAAAGAAAAGGACGCTAGGCGTGTTCTTGCTTTTATTTTAAAAGAGGTAGCAGGAACCGCTACAGAACCGAATACAAAACTCGTATTCTGCGTACCTGCACAACCAGTTGATATACAAGATGACGATTTTGACGTTGGATATCATGAAGATGTTGTTAAGTCTATTTTAGCAGAATGTGGTTATGATGCTAGAGCTATTAATGAAGCCGAGGCTTTATGTTATGCTGAATTAGAGAAGGAGGACTATACTGGGATTGCTGTATCTTGCGGATCTGGTATGCAAAACGTATGCGTTATGCTAAATGGGGAGCCGACTGTTAAATTTTCTGTAACTCATAGTGGCGATTGGTTGGATAGAATGGTTGCTGTTGCTACTGGCGAAAAAGATAGTGTTGTTCAAGCAGAGAAGGAGCATGGAGATTTTACTATAGGCCAAGAAAACGACAACCCTATTTTAAATGCTATGTCTGCATATTATGTAAGACTTATTGATTATGTAACAAAATATATTAGTCAAGCGTTGAATAATCATCCTTTATTACCGAAATTTAAAGAACCATTAACGGTTGTAGTAGCCGGTGGAACTTCTTTAGCTAAAGGATATGTTGATGCTTTTACTGATAAGCTGACAGAAAATAATTTCCCGTTACCTATTAAAGTAGTCAGACATGCACAAGACCCCTTACACGCTGTTGCTAAAGGATGTCTAATTGCATCCAAAGTGCTCTAATGAATATTTTAAATATATTTACAAACATTAGATATGCTACTAGATCACCTAAATGGAGCAGCATTCGTAAAAAACATTTAAAAAATCATCCTTATTGTGCTGCTTGCGGAGCAAATAAAAAACTAGAAGTTCATCACAAAATACCTGTACATATCAATCCAGAATTAGAATTAGAATCGGATAATCTTATTACCCTGTGTGATAGTCCGTGTCATCTGGTATTTGGTCATTTATACAATTATAAGAGTTACAACGAATACGTCGAATCCGACTGCTTAGCATATTTACATAAAGTTAAAACTAGACCATAATTGGTTAGGAGAAGTTATGTACAAAGCAATTGTAGTATTTGTTTTATGTTTGATATATAGCTGTAAGCTAATTGCTGGAACTATAGATCCTAATACTCCAGATGAAAAATATTTAAATTATGGTATTAAATTTCAAAATGTAGTAAAACTATGCTGCTATGATAAAGAAAATAGAATGTGCTGTGGCTCCGCCGTAATAATAGATAGTCACTGGATTTTAACAGCCGCTCATGTGGTTAATGAGTGTAATAATCATTGTATATATTTAAAAAATCAAAAGTATTTATTAAAAAATATTATATCTCATCCTGATTATAAACCATCTGTATTCGGCTATAATGACTTGGCTTTAGGTTATTTATCAGAAAATGCTAATTTAGATTTTTACCCTGATCTATACTCAGATTCAGATGAGTCTGGGAAAATCTGCTCAATAGCAGGTTATGGTATAACGGGAAATTTTATTACAGGGGCGAATATTTCTGATAGTAAAAAAAGAGCAGGCTCAAATATAATAGATCATATAGAAAAACAAGTATTGATATGTTCACCATCTAAACCAGGTAATAATAAAACAGAATTAGAATTTTTAATATCAAATGGAGATAGCGGGGGCGGATTATTTATTAATCAAAAATTAGCCGGTATTAATTCAGCTATTATGTGTTCTGATAAAAAACTAGATTCTAGTTACGGAGATGAGAGCTGTCACACTAGAATAAGTGTATATAGACACTGGATAATTAAAACAATTCAAGATTATAAAAAATAAATATGTCTAAAGCAAAACATAATATAGAGCTATTGCCATATATAAGAGAAGACATCTATGGTATCGGACCAGAGACTGCTCAAATATATGGTTGGGAAATAAAAAAATTTAATATAGAAGATCAGTGGAGGTGGTCAAAAGGAGAAAACATCAAAATAGCTGTGATAGATACAGGGTGCGATTTAGATCATCCTGATTTAAAAAACAACATAATTAATGGATTTAATTTTATTAATTCATCAAAAGATCCATACGATGATAATGGTCATGGCACCCATGTGGCTGGTACAATAGCAGCGTCAGATAATGGTTTGGGTATGGTAGGCGTATCTCCAAAATCAAAAATTATACCCGTTAAAGCATTAAATGCTGACGGAAATGGAAATATAAATGACATAGTCAAAGCTATTGTATGGTCAGCAGATAATGACGCAAATTTTATTAGTATGAGTTTAGGTAGTCCACAAGCCGTACCAGCTCTTGAGAATGCTATAAAATATGCAGCATCTCGTGGATGTATAGTATATTGCGCGGCAGGAAACTCTGGAGAAGACGTAGATATAATGTATCCTGCTAAATATGATCATACTATAGCTATAGGAGCCATTGATAGAAATTTGAGACGTACAGATTTTACATGTAGCGGGGAAACTTTAGATTTTCTAGCACCTGGTCACGACATTTTAAGTTGCGTCCCAGGCGGCAAATATGCGATCATGAGCGGTACTAGTATGAGCACGCCTTTTGCTGTTGGTTGTGCTGCTCTATTACTAAGTTATAATAAAAAATATCAAGAGTATAATCTAAAAACATCAGACGATTATATAGATTTATTTAGGAATAAAGCTAAAAATTTATTAGATCAAAGATATGCTGGCATAAAAAAATACCAAGGATATGGAATACTATATCCTATTTTTTAACACCACTATATATATACTCTATAGCCTCTCTGTCATATAGTCCTGATCGTTTAAGCATAGCTCTTTCTTGCTTTTGCCAATTCTCCAAATCTCTATAATACCTATTTATCTGTCTCATCTGAAAAAATGTTTGTGTTCTCAAAATATTATTATCCATCCTCATGGCATAAGCTGTTTCGTAATTAATATTAGCATACGATTGACTTAATACTAGATTGGCTTGTGCATTAATCATAGCGGCATCTCCTAGCATCATAGAACTAGGAGCAGAACCAACCCCAAAACCGAACAAGCCATATACTTGAGAAGGGTTCGCTGTATTACCGTTATATGGTTGAGCATACGCTACGTCGTATCCAAAAGACAGTGAGCCACACGCCAACAATATTGCTAAATTTTTCATTTTATTCTTTCTTAAAACACGCCCAAGCAACGTTTAAAAATTCTTCCCTCATGTAAGGAACCAAACCGTACGTTTGACAACTTTCTATGATATCAGAATCCTGTATCTCGTGCCAGTTCCAAATTTTATTTTGCATATGTTGTTCAAAATATTCTCGATCTGGTGCATAGTCATGAGCCATAATAATATCATTATTTTTTATTAATTCAGCAAAAAGGTTGAACTCTGAAGATTTATTGCCGCCATCGCAAATTATTATAGTCACTCCATCTTTTCTAATATAATCTTTTAATGTATTTTTAGTTAGTTCATCTTTGAATAATTTATAGTTTTGACAAAATAAAGTTTCTACTTTAGTAGAAATAAATTCATTATTTTCAACAATTATATTTTTTAAATATATAGGATCATATATATCATATGTTATTAAGTCGGTTTCTTTTAAATTATTCTCATCTAATATATGCCTCAACATCAAAGTCAATCCGCCTTGAGATGTTCCTATTTCAATTACCCTTTTGGGTTTTTCAGAAATAAGCATATTGGTGAAAGGATTTTTAATATCATGATGCTGAGATATTGCTAAATTTTTATAGACAAAATGACCGCTAATACACATTGGATGTTTCCTATTAAATTTTGTTAATAAGGTTTAAACTAAAACTAGAATTATCATGAATAATATATGGACAAGTATTAAATTTTGTTGTGATTATATTATTTTCAAAAGAGTAGTATGTATTATCCAGTAAGCCCGTGCAAAAGAAATATTCACAAGTTTTATCTGCGTTTAATTTTTGTATATTTATGTCGTAATACTGCCAAACACCTTGATCATCCCAAAAGTCTATGGTGGAATTTATACATAAGTTTGATAACTCATCTAAATATTTAATAAAAATATCTGTTTTTGATATTATACATCCACTATTAATGTAATAAAATTCGACTTGATCAAGTTTTTTATTTGCCCATTTTTCGACTATCTCTAAATATGGCCAGCATGTTTTTTCTGTTGCTATGCAGAAATCTTGACCCGAAATCTCAAATTTTTTCATCATATCATTAAAACTTCTAGCAAATTTTGTATCGCTATAATCTATATGGCATAAAAATTCATATTTATTTAATATGTTATTTTTAACAAAATCTTTCAATAAAAAAATTTTACCATAAATCAAATCTTTTCTGCCAGAGGAACCTACAGATAAGTGATCTTTATTCCATGGATCAAATTCATTGCTAAAATTAACATATAAATCATCTTCAAATCCATCATAATTAAATTTATTTTTAATGTCTTTTTTATAAGGACAAGTAGCATTTTTACCATAATATGTTGTAATTAAAGAGTATTTTTTCATTATGTTTTTCTGATAAAATGATAATCTCCATCTGGGCCGTTATTGCAAAATAGTCTGGTTTCTAATTTAAATCCTAAAGATTCAATTATAGGTATAGATTCTTCTGCTAATGGTGCTCCTATATTATATTGAGAATGTTGTAGCTCGACAATAAGATGCTGACAATGTTTTAAAGTTTCTTTCATACCTTTTAATATGTCTATTTCGCAGCCCTGAACGTCTATTTTGATCAAATCGGCGTATGTAAAACTTTTAGCTTTTACTATATTATCAACGGTTTGAGTTCTAACATATCTTTTACTGTCTTCTCCATAATAAATATCGGTAGCCCAGCTGTTCTCTTTATAATAAGAGTTGCCTCCCGGACTGACAGATGATTGATAAAAGATTAATTCTTTTTCCGTGTCGCTTAACACGCCTAAATTATAATTGTATCCTAATTTATTATAAAGAAACTCTACAGTCTCCATCGCCTCAAAAAGATAAAACTTAGCATTTGGCCATATTTTTTCCGCCTCTTTGGTCCAATGAAGGACGCAGGATCCTATATCGTATATTACTTTAGGCTCAAAATTAAATCTTTCTTTTATAGTAGATAAATAATCTTTATGACTTCTAGGTAAATCATCTTTTTTATATAGATATTCTATGTGTTCTTGTAGTTCAACTTTATTCATTTTATATACCTCTATTAAATTAGATTAAATTTTTCTATAAATCTAGGACTACCGTAGTTCCACCCATTATCATGAATAAATATCGGTTTTGTATTATTTTTTTTACAAACTATACGATTATTCTCAAAATTATAAGAATCAGAAGATTTTAAATAAGTGCTTAAAAAAATATTATTTGTTGTGTCTAAAATGATATCGTCATAATTTATATAATTATATGTGTAAACGCCTTGATCGCCTCCGAAATCTTTATATTCTAAAGGCAAAATGTCTTCTAGGCACTTATTAAGTAATCTCTCTATATTTTTTTTTGACCCCATGAATAATCCAGAATTCAAAAACGTATCTTTCGATATATTTTTTATTGAATACGAATTCCATAATTTACCAGCCGATGGATACTGATTAGATTCTGAAGAAAATAGAACATGATTATCAGGTAAAAAATTATTTAATTTTAATATATTTGATATACAAACAACATCATTAGTATCTGCATATATTATAAAGTTATCATTTATTATATTAAGTTTTTTTTTCAATAAAAATATTTTATAAAGAATATATTCGTATTGAAATCCAAATTTATTTTTAAATTTTTCTTCTATATCTATGTAATTATTTCTATTAAAATGAATATTTAAAAAATCGTTAGCAGAATTATACTTAATGAAAGATTTATACAACAAGCTGTCTTTGTATATTAAATCGTCGTTATATGACCATGTAATAGATAAAACTTTCATCAATCTACAACCGGAAAAGAAGAAGATAGATAGTATTCATAATTAGCTTCTGTATGCCATAAATCGCTATAAGATTGATACTGTGTAGTAAGGGCTCTTTCATAGCATAAAGATAAAAAATGTTGCTCTAATTGCTCTAAAGGATTATCCATTTCATAAAAATTAAATTTATTTGGGTCATACGCGACGTCATAACCAAATGGTACTAAACATAACAGCTCGTCTATTGCTAAAGAGTTGTGTCCATGTTCTGGAAAAAAATTTAGTATATATTCACATAGTTTGCGATTTATAATATAAGACTGAGTATGAGCAACGGACTGGACTTGGTAACATTTATTCTTGTACGGTTTTGGCCAGCGACGATTTCTGCATCCTAACCAAAATAAGTCAAAATTTAAAGAAAATATATTATTATATACCTCTTCAGTATTATTATATAGATACGGCAGAAATAAACAGTCATCCTCCAAGACTAATAGAGTTTCATATTCTGTATCTAAAAATTTTTTATATATTTCATAATGACTGGATTTACAATTTTGAGGACCAGACGATGTTTGTGTATTTGCTGAATATCTAACTACGTTTCTTATATTATAATTATATAATTGTAACTCTAATTTATCTTTACGATCTATTCTGCTATCTAAATTAATATAAAAACCTATATCAGCAAACTTATATTGATTAATTGTAATCATAATTAGTATAAATTTCCAGTGATTCTATCGCACCAGCCTTTGCTTATACTATGAGGCCAAACGACCCAATATTTTGGTTCAACTGTTGTTGGAAACTCCCGCCAAATTTTACAATAGTTATCCGGATCATTTTTCATAGTTTGTATCTCTGAAGGGTCAGCATCTTTTCTATACAAAGTATTGTCTTTATCGTCATGAAATGCAACAACCCAAAAATCATAATCATTTTCTGGTACTTGAGAATACTGTATATCAATGCAGTGTTTAAAAATACGAGAAAAGCTATTTAACCATTCTTCTTCAGTTTTATAGATATCGGGATTAGGAGGATATTGCTTATCTATTGTGGGTTGTTGAATTGACCGTTTACTAAATAATAAACCAGCATATTTTTCGTAATCTCTCAGAGTCCTAGTCTCTCCAAAACCATAAGGACCATCGTGACCTTCTTGGATTTCTCCATCCATTCCAAATAGTTTTCTATTAGTTAAATGAGATTTATTATTTTTATCTCCCCATTTAGGATCATCGTCCCATTGTTTTGTTCGTCCTTTTCTTGTATATTCGTGCCATATAAGAACTTTATGAGGATGAAACAGATCATAACCATGGGTATATGCTCGTACCGCTATACTAATTTCTTCTCCATGAAAATAATATTCAGGGTTATGCTGGACCTCTTTGCTAAATTCTCCTAAAGTAAAACAAAAATGAGCAGAATAAAATCGAGCAGGAACCGGTCCTGTTAGATTTTGCCAATCTGGAATAGTCTCCGGCAAAAAGAAAACAGCTCCTTCTGGAATAAATCTATCAAAAACCATTCTCCATGGTTCTCGTACTCTAGCAGCAGGATCATTATCTGGATCAAAAGAAGATACATACCCAGTTAATAGAGGTTTTTTATATCCTTGAAATTGTAAATCCGTAATCATTTTAATAAATTCAATGTCCCAATTTTTCTCAAATCTCATGTGACTATCAATTTGCAATGTGTATTTTTCGTCTTGATATAGTTTCTGTACTTGGTTTCTAGCCCAGCACACACCTCTAGATTCTTGATATGGAATATCTAATATTCTAAATCTTTTATCATTTCTATATTCATCTATATTGTCAAATTTATCATTAGGATGATATTGACGAGCTATACCAAAAACCAAATTATTAGGATAAGCAGCATTATCTATAGCATTCTGAATGGTCAATATTAATTGAGGATCCCTATAAGAAGCTATCTGAATAAAAATAGTATTCTCTTTAGTTTTCTTTTCTTTCGTGCGCTTCATAAAAATGTATCCTGTTATGTAAAATTGGACTAGCTAATAATATTGCTGGGTTAACTTTATTTTCTTTGGTAAGTGTGTAGATATGACTCATCCATGTTTGCTCGTATGGATGATCCCATTTTGTGTCTAAAAACAACTTTTGATTACCATTCTGTCCTATAATATGAGGCCAGTTACAGTAGTAAATTTCTCCCTCAGCATACGGAGTGTGATTTAATGTTTTTATATGTGTAAATTTTGTATATGGTTTGCTATTTATATCTCCGAAGTACTCTTTTTTCTTTTCCATGGGAACATTATGCCAACTCCACTGATCTCCGTTATGACCATAAAATTCACTAAAACTTAATTTTAAAAAGTCATACTCTTCATTATCCATAATATTTATTATAGTATCAAAAAGATTATTAACTTTTCGTTTAAATCCAAAATCACAATGATCACCGCCGCCCATGCTCAGTAACATATCGTCTTCAAAAAACATCATATATTTGGATTCTGTGTTTTTGAAATGCTCGGCAGCCTCTTGTCTCGCCCTACATACTCCTAAATTTCCTTTTCTTATTTCTGCGTCAAATTTATATTTTTTGGTAATAAGATCATATTTATTGAATAATTCTTTTTTGGTAGTATTATTGATAAGAACTTTTTTGGTATGCGTTAAAAATTTAGGATCATAAGTTTCAAAACTATCAAGAACCATCTGTAATTGTTCAGGAGAATTAAATGCGTTTATATATAAATATATCTCATCATTTTTATGAGGTTTTATTGATTGTATTTTTTGTAATTCGGTGCTATTATTTTTTATATTTTCAAAGAATGTATTTATTAAACCGTCATTATTAATCATTTCATATTGATATATATCAGGTTTTAAATATGTCATCAGAGTAAAAATACTCTCTTCTGTACCCATATATCCTTGATTTAATGTATCATTCAATAATCCATAATACATATCATTAGCTGCCGATATATAGTCTTTACGACCTCCAAAAAATCCTCCTCTAGCAACTCTGTCTACTTTTTGACCAGCTATGGTATTCATTTTTTCTATATCGAAACCATGAATTTCTCTAGTGGTTTCATAAGGAAAACATATAAATAAAAACTTTTTGCTAATTTTTTCTATTTTTTCCAGAACCCTATCTTTACTAAAATATCCAGGATGAACAGTATTAGTTATACCTCCGTCTATCCAATACATATATTCGCTATTGAACGGATTATAAATCTTAGCATTATGCAGCAAAAACATTTTGCTCATAACCATAGGATTGTAATATTCCATGGATCCTTGAGTACTATCTTTAAGCCAACCGGTCTGACTGTACCACTTCGGTTCGGTTCTTATTTTTTGCACTTTATCAAAGAATGGGAAAAAATTACCATTAAATTGGTCTTTTGTATGGTGGTAGACAACTGTATTATTTTTATCCCTCACCTCCCATACATAATGTTCATCTTGTGGATCTAAAAATACTATAAAATTAATTTCTGGGCAAGAAGATAACAGTTTTTGCAGATTTTTTATATAATGATCGTATTTTCTACTCCAGCCTTCTGCTGCATCGCCCCTATTTAGATCCCATATTCCGGTGACGAGAGTAGAGTTTGTATTAGACATTATAGTATTATAGTAGTATAAATCACCGGACCTGCATAATATTAGTGACATCGGTATGTTTTGTCAACAAGACAACTTTTTATAGAGAAAAACTTGACAAAATCTGAGGTTAACGTATAACAATATATGCTTTGGTTCTAAATGTCCTTATGGAGAATTTACTGTTTACGAAAATGAGACAAGAACGCAATAAAGATGATTTCAATGACCGTAAAAACGGACGAAGAAAACATCTTAAGAACAAAGCTCTTGATAAAAGAGATAAGATAGAAGAAGACTGGAATTCGCCGAGAGCTAGAAAAGAAAATAAAAGAAAAATAGAAGACCTAAGACAAGAAGAAATCTGGGAAGATTGGGAGGAGTATGAATAATCTATTCATAGAAGAGCTAGAATTTGGAGATTGTTTTTTTATTGATTCCAAGTACTATGTTTTAGGTATTGATCACAGAAAAGACGGAAAAAAGTTGTGCGTGTCTTTGATAGATGGTAGTCCTAGATGGTTTAAAGGAAATAATATAGTAGAAAAAATACAAATATATACTATGGACAAAGATAACATTATTATACCAATCAAAGAGACGAAAAAAGATGCTGATTATAAAACTCAAGACATTTCTTAAATCTTTACTATTTCATGTTTGGGCTGGTTTTCCAAAATGTTCACAAAAAGAAATAGACGAAAGATATCTTATATGTGCTTTATGTGAAAAATTCAATAAAGACAAAGCAGAGTGCGGTGTTTGTGGATGTGCTATAAATAGAAAAAAAATATTTCTAAATAAGTTAGCGTGGGCGGATCAAAAATGTCCTTTAGATAAATGGCATTCTATAACAAGAGGATAATATCAATGAATATAAAAACTCAACACGAATATAAATATATGTTCAGCAATAAAAATATTTTTGATGTGGCAGAAAGCCGTATCAGGGCGGAGAACAATGGAGCTACTGTGTTTATACCTCATGTGTGTAATAATATAGATTTATTCGGCGCTGGTTTTGCTGCTGTTATTGCAGATCAATATCCCGAATCTAAAGCAAATTACCACATGTTAGGTAAAAAGTTTTTACGTCAAAATTTGGGACATTCTCAAATTATCAAAATCAAAGAAGACCCAAAATATAAACATTCTTTATATGTAGTAAATATGATCGCTCAGAACGGTATTAAAAATACATCCAATACAAGGCCACTTAATTATGCGGCTCTTACAAAGAGTATGGTGCAATTATCTAACTTTATATATATGAATACAGGATTCTCTAAACAAACCGAAAAAATTGAGATTCACGCACCAAAATTTGGTAGCGGTTTAGCTGGTGGTAATTGGCAATTTATTTCTGATCTAATAGAAGATATATGGTTTAACTTTACGGTATTTATTTATAACAATAATCCCAGATCATGATATATTTTTCTTTAGTATTGATGTCTAGATCCAGACCATCCCTTTTCAGGTCTCTTTGCAGATCCATAGAAAATACAGCTTTTTTGAATTATGAAATTATTGTCGGATTAGATAATGATGATATAAACCTAAATGATTATCTAGATATAGCTGCTCATACTAAAAATTGTATTTTGGATATTCAAGATAGAAATTCTAATTTGCATATTAGAATGAATTCTATGTTAAATAAAGTTAATGGTAAATATATTTTTGTATTAAATGACGATTGTTTACTGACTAATTATTCGTGGGACAAACAAGCATGTGATATTCTAGACAGTTTTGGAGATATTGTTTATGGTAGAACTAGAGATAATAGTATAGATAGAGTATCTGATACATACGCAGCTTTTCCAATAGTTTCTACTAAAGCGGCTAAACAACTTGGATTTATTATGGATAATACATATGGTAATCATGGATCTGATGTTGTCACATATAGAATATATGACGAAGCTAATAAGGTTGTGGATTTGCATTGTGTCACAATAGACCACATATATCATAATTCTGTAGACGCATTAAGAATGAGACAAAATGATCGGACAGCAACAGAAATGATAAATAGAACCATAAATGATGGATTTAATGTAAATAATCTTTTTACTATATCTGTTACTGACAAAGCAATGAGGATCAAATGAAACTGTTGAGTGTTTATAATATTTGTGGCATATCGAAAAGAGAAAATCTAGATTATTATTTGAAAGCATTGTATTCTCTATACGATCAAAAAAATATTGAACATGATATAGTTATTTCTTCTTGTTTGTCTAGTACAGAAATTCTAGATCAACTGATTAATATATTTCCAAACATAAAAATTAATAGCATAAAAGATAAGGTACCTGTTAATGTATCTTTCAATCATACTTGTAAGGTTTTTGATGATGGTACTTATGATGGTTTTTTGTATATAGATTCTGGTATTGTTTTTACAAAAAACGACACACTATATAATATGGTTCAAAAATTTGAATCCGGTCCGTATCCGATGGTGTGTTGTTTGACAGATACAGATAGAGGGGTATCTATAGATAAAATAGATGGTCTAGATGGAGGAGATGGTCTTGTGTCTGATGACAATGGCTACTGTGTATCAGTAGGCTCGTCTCTTAATTTGCATTGTCAGATATTTTCCAGAGAAATTAAAGATTATTTTGGTAATATCATACCTGATGTTTTTGCAGGGTACTGCACCGAGTCAGTTTTCTCTTTTATATGTGCCTCTATCAAAGGCCGTTGGGCCGTGACTTCAGACGAAGTAAAACATGCCATTAGTGTGGATGGTCAGAGTTCCGGTTTTCATCCTAGTTTTTGGATTCAAAGCACAGGCAGAGAAACATATGATCATCCGTTTATTATAGAAACATATATGGATAGAATACTAAACCCGAAAGCCAAAGCTGTAGGTCTAGGATTCGAAGAATGCAGATACGTACTCATGCATGATAAAACACAGTACGATAAAAATATGTTTTGTATTAATAATGATCTCAGACAATATATTAAAAATAACTTATACTTAAAAACTAATGAGTTTAATTATTCACAAATTAATTATCAATTATATACAAAAAATAATATTATAAAAAATAATGACACTATATCGGCACCAAAAATGTATCCTAATGGCTGGTCTATAGATTATAAAATATCTGTTATAATTCCTACAAGAGAAAGACCAGAACTTTTAACAGACTGTCTTAATTCGCTGTTAGATAAATCTTATAAGAATAATAGATTATTTGAAGTTATTTTATTGATAGATAATGATGATCCAGAAACATTAAAAACTGCTATAAATTTACAATCTAAATTTAGTTTTACTAATATATTAGATAATACTAAATGTAATTCTTTAAGTATTATAGTCGTAGATAGAAGCGAATATATGCAAAGAGACTATAACAATGTAGGAGCTGTAGCAGCGAAGGGAGATCTTGTTTTTGTATTAAATGACGATGCTATTATGAATACTCTCGATTGGGATAAAATTATATATGATTTTTATTTAGAAAACAAAAATTTAGACGATATAATGTTTTTAGCTATAACGGACGATACTCATGATGCTGTTTCTTTAGACTCTCTTGGAAGAATTAGAGATTCAGAGACTCACGGTCCATGCTTTCCTATAGTAACAAAAACTTTCGTAAAATATCTTAGAGGTATTTTTCCATCGAATATTAGAATGTGGGGTGCTGATATTGTGCTATATTCAATATTTAAACAAGTGGACAGAGTCTATAAATTACATAATATATCAATATCTCATAATTCTTTTCATTCCGGAAATAGAGCCAAAGATACTATCAACGAACGGATAAAGGAAATTAGCGACAAACCTCAATATTTACCAACAATACCAGAATATATTACCTATCTACAATCAATTTTAACTAATAATCATGGATAGTATATATACTAATAATAAATTTTATGATAATAGAGGGTCTATATATACTGTATATGATTCTAGAATATGTAATATTCCTTTTGTTCAGGATAAAATTACTAGATCTTCTATAGGAACCATACGAGGTTTTCATGGAGATAATGAAACATGGAAACTGATAACCTGTTTATACGGGAAATTAAAACTCATAACATATGACGTAGACAAGCAAATTAAACAAGAATACTTATTAGATTCAGACAGTAATGAAAATATATCTGTCTTGGTGCCGCCAAGATGTTTAAACGCTCACCAATGTATTAGTAATGAGTGTATTTTTTACTATAAATGGAGTCAATTTTATAAAGAACCAGAAAAACAATGGAGTGTAAATTATAACGATAAAGATATAAATCCTAATTGGGACATGTCTTTAGATATTATAGTTTCTGAAAGAGATAGCAATGCCAAATCTTTACAATATCTTATGGAAAATATCAAATGTTAACTAAACAAGAACTTATAGATTTTGAAACAGATATAGGAGATTTATATAAAAAAGCAGAGATTAGAGGACCTATACATCTACGAGATGGTAACGAAGACCAGCTTATTGATATTTTTAAGAATATATCTTGGGATGATTATGTTTTTAGTACATGGGCAAATCATCTTCATGCCCTATTAAAGGGTATACCCGCTAAAAAAGTTAAAGACAGAATTCTTGAATCTCAGTCTATGGCAATGAATTTTCCGGAACATAGATTCTATACATCTGCTATAGTTGCTGGTATTTCTCCTATAGCTATTGGCACAGCAGTATCTATTAAACAAAAACAACAAACCAATAGAGTGTGGTGTTTCTTAGGAGACATGTCTTTTAGAACAGCAATATCGTACGAGTCAATTGTATACGCAATATCAAATAGCTTACCAATAACATTTGTAATAGAAGACAATAATAAATCTGTAGACACTCCTACTCAGAACGCTTGGGGAAGCGTAACAGTCAATGATATATTATCTTTTTATGAAAATTTAATAGAGAAATACAAATCTGATTGCTCTATTATATACTATAATTATAAGTCTAATTATCCACATTCAGGAACAGGAACTTTTGTTTCTTTTTAAGTGACCATATGAAATATATAGAAGAAATAGATAAAGGAATGCAGTTATTAGCTAATAATAATACTTTTATTATTGGTCAAGCAGTAAAATATAAAGGACATGCTATCACTGGACAAGCCGCTTTTTGGCCAGAAAATAAAAGAATAGAGTTACCAGTAGCAGAAGAGATGCAAACCGGTATGGCTTTAGGCATGTCTATTAATGGGGATATTGTTGTTTCCATCTATCCTAGAATGAATTTTTTAATTTGTGCTGCTAATCAATTATTTAATCATTTAGATAAATGGAAATTGATGGGTGGGTGGAATCCTCACGTTATTCTTAAAGCCGTCGTAGGTAGTGAATATCCTTTGGATCCAGGACATCAGCATAAGGCAAATTGGGCAAATGAAATATCTAGTATGTGCGAATCTATAAACGTATTCAATTTATTATATCCTCATCAAGTATATAAAACGTATGAGTTTTGCATGAATAATAGAGGAGTTCATCTTATTATAGAGCATGGAGACTTATATAATGCTTGATCTATTAATCATATCACCATCATCTGCTAGTCTATACCAAGCACTACAGACGGACTTTTCTGCCAAAGAGCCTAATATCTGGGCCGGTTTATTAGCTAATTCGGTAAGATCTAGTTATGATGTTAAGATATATGATTTAGAAATAGAGAAACCAGACCCTAACCTGTTCTATAATACAGTGAAAGACCATAATCCTAGATTGGTTCTATTTGTGGTCACTGGACAAAATCCTAATGCTTCTACTGCTGCTATGTCTGGAGCAACCGAAGCATCTAGTATTTTAGGGTCTGAGTTTAAAATTGCTTTTGTTGGTCCTCATGTTAATGCTTTACCACTACAAACACTAGAAAAACACAAAGAAATTGATATAGTATTAACAAACGAGGGTGTTTATGCTCTTAAAAATTTATTAGCTAGTAATTTATCAGATGCTGATTTAGCAACAATAAAAGGTATTGCTTATAGAAATAGTAATAATGAGATTCTAATAAATGTCGCTGAAAAGATAGTTCCTCAAGAGTTATTATCTATTGATTTACCTGGAGTGGCATATGATTTAATGCCTCCTTTAAATAAGTATAGAACTAGTAGTTGGCATGCTAATTATATCGATGATGATAGATCTCCATTTGCTAGTATTTATACATCATTGGGTTGTATTTATAAATGTGAGTTTTGTATGATTAACATTATTAATCGTAATGATAATGACCCAAATAAAGCCGCCTCCTCTTTTAATACTTTTAGATATTGGGAGCCAGAATTTACTATCAAACAATTAGATTATTTAGCACATCAAGGCGTCAAGCAACTAAAAATTGCTGATGAAATGTGGGTATTAAAACCAAAACATTTTGAAACATTGTGTGACCTAATTATTGATAGACAATATAATTTTAACATTTGGGCTTATACCAGAGTAGACACTGTTAAACCACAATATTTAGCAAAATTAAAATCTGCTGGAGTTAATTGGTTAGCATTAGGTATAGAGGCCGGTAATACAGATATTAGAAGAGAAATTACAAAAGGAAAATTTGAAGATATTAATATTCGTCAAGTCGTAAAAATGATACAAGATGCTGGGATTAATGTTTGCGCTAACTATATTGTAGGATTAGGCCATGACACCTACGACACTATGCAAGAGACATTAAATTTAGCGCTTGAACTAAACGCAGAAAACAGTAATATATACTGTGCAACATCATTACCAGGAAGTCCATTATATTTGAAAGCTATGCAAGAGGAGTGGGAATTACCGCAGAATTATTCTGAATTTGGTTTTTTATCATATGATCATCTTCCAAGCAGAACGTACAATCTAACATCAAAGCAAGTATTAGAATTTAGAGATTATGCTTTTAGAACATTATTTGAAAATCCTAGATTTATAAATAAAATTCAAAATAAATTTGGATATAAAGCAGTTGATAATATCAAAAAAATGAACAAAATAAAATTAAATAGAAAAATTTTAAATATGTAATTATATGAGGTATCTATGAATAGGATAGAATTTGGAGAATTAAGAATTAATGGAACAGCAAAAAAACATGTTATGGATTGTTTAGATACTAATTGGGCCTCAATGGGTCCAAAAACAAAACTATTAGAAGAAAAATTTGCCGCATTGATGGGTACTAAATATGCTGTAGCAACAAGTAGTGGAACAGCCTCATTAACAGCGATGACTTTAGCTTTACCAGAAATAGCCCATAAAAAAGTTATTAAAGGTAAAAGTAAAGTAATATGTCCGGCTTTAGCATTTATAGCGAATAGTACAGGAGTAGTGTCCGGAGGACTCATACCAAAATGGGTAGATATTAGACCTGATACTCTAAATATAAATGAAACTCTTGTAGAGAACGCTATTGACGATGATGTAGTAGCAATATATGCTGTAGGTACTATGGGTAGACCATCCGAAATGCATATTTTAAAAGATATAGCAGACAAACACAATTTGATTTTATTTGAAGATAGTTGTGAAAACTATGGCAGCAAAATACATAATAAATTTAGTCATCAATATGCTATCGGTGGTTGCTCGTCTTTTTTTCAGGCTCATTTGGTGCAAGCTGGTGAGGGCTCTTGCATATACACAGACGATGAAAAACTAAGAGATTTATTAATTAGTATCAGATCTCATGGTAGGCATCCTAATTCTGCATTTTTTGACCATATCAGATTTGGTAGTAATTTTAAAACCACAGATATATGCGCTTCTTTGGCATTAGGAGCTATAGAAGAGTTTCATGAAAATATCAGAGAAAGAAAAGAAATATGGCAGGAATTAGTAAATTTTAGTAGTCGATACGAATCAATAGCATGGTTTAGTCGTGAAGCTTCGTATATGAACGTTATGCCACACGGATTTAGTATAACTATCAAGCCAAATATTAATAAATCATGCAGGGATCTTGAAAAAATTATGGATAAGTATAATATACATTGGAAAAGAAATTTTGGATTTTGTGGTCATCATCCTAGTCTAAACTATATAGATAGTAATCACAATGACCTCCCTAATGCTATATGGTGTGGCAATAATGGTATTCATATAGGAACTCATAGATATATGACTACAGAAAATATAAATCGTATAAAAACAGCTATGAAAGAATTTTTTGAATGAATCTAACAGAATTAAATACATTAATATCTGATATCAATTCAAATTATTTAACAATATTGTTAAAATTGATTAACGAATCAAATCAAGTAATACTGATTGGGAATGGTGGAAGTAATGCTATAGCGTCTCACATAGCTGTAGATTACGTGAAATTTCTAGATAAAAAATCTTTTGCTTTTTCAGATCCTAGTATGCTGACAGCTTACAATAATGATTATTCTGTAGAGCTGGCTTATGTCAAATATTTAGAGAGTATGGCTGATAATAATACTCTAGTTATACTTATATCATCCTCCGGTGAATCCAAAAACATTAATTACGCAGCAGAATACTGCAAAACACATAATATTAATTTTGTTATATTGACAGGTTTTGATGAGAATAATACTGTTAGACGTAATTTTAAAGAGTATGCTAAGTTAGATTATTGGGTAGACTCAAAAAGTTACGGGGTTGTAGAATGTATACATCAAATTTTTTTACATGCTTTAATAGATAATTAACTATATGAAAATACTAATCACTGGTTCTGCTGGATATATAGGTAGTTCTTTATGTCAAAAAATTATCAAAGAATTGCCAGAGGCAAATATTGTGGGTTTTGATAATTTGTACTATAATCAATGGAAATATGTAAAAGAGGTTGTTGTACATCCAAAAATAGATTTTTATAACGAAAACATTTTAGATTGGTCTAAGAATTTAATTTATCATATACAAACTTCTGATGTTATAATCGGTTTGGCCGCTATAGTCGGTGCTCCAGCGTGCGATAAAGAGCCGGAATTATCTACTAATCTTAATTATATTTGGTTTAAAGAATTGCTGCAATATATTAATGGTAATCAAAAAATTATATACCCGAATACTAATTCTGGTTATGGAACAACACCAGAGGGTAGTATCTGTACTGAGGAAAGCTCGTCTAATCCCATATCTCTATACGGACAGCTTAAACAGCACACAGAACAACTATTATTAAAACAGTACAGCAACGCGTTATGTTTTAGACTAGCTACCGTATTCGGTGTGTCATATAGACCTAGACTAGATTTATTAGTTAATAATTTTGTATATAGGGTAACCAAAAAAGAAAAACTAGATATTTATGATGGTCATTTTAGAAGAAATTTTATATCCGTTAATGATGTTTGTAGAGCGTTTATTTTTGGTATAAATAATTTTGATCAAATGAAAGGACAAGTATATAATTTAGGAGCCGATTCATTAAACTCGACCAAGCTAGATTTTGCTAAACAAATTCAAAAATTAATAGGGTGTGAAATTGTCGAACATACCGACAGCACAGATCCAGATCAAAGAAATTATTTAGTAAGCAGTAAAAAACTGTATAATCTTGGATTCAAAATAGAAGATAATACTTTAAACAAAGATATATTAGAACTACATCAGTTTTGTAAAACTCTAGATAATACAGATGGAATGTTTAATTACTAATGATTATATCTAAAACGCCATATAGAGTATCGTTATTTGGCGGTTCTACTGATTATGAGTCCTTTTACTCAAAACACGGCTCTTTATTGATTGGATTTGCAATAGATAAATATTGTTATATAACATCTAGAAATAATCCAGATATATTTGATTATATGTCTAAAATTTCTTACTCTAAAATAGAAATAGTTAATAGCAATAGAGATATACAACATAACGGTGTCCGTGGAGTATTAGAGTATTTTGATCTTCTACATGAGAGACTAGAAATAAACTGCCTAAGCGATCTTCCGTCTCAAACAGGCATCGGCTCATCATCTTCTTTTATAGTTGGTCTTATAAATGCTATTAAACATAAAAACCAATATACTCCGAAGCAATTAGCACAATATGCTATAGATATAGAAAGAAAACATCTCAACGAAACCGGAGGAATACAAGATCAAATATGGGCAGCTTATGGAGGCATGAACTCTATACATATAGATTGTGATGGTAGTTTTTTTGTCAAACCTCTACCAGTGTCCGGAGATTTTATACAATATTTCTTAGACCATTCTTTCCTAATCTATACAGGTAGCGATAGAAAATCTTTTAATATCTCTAGTTCTCACGACACTGGATCGAATGACACAAACAAACATCGTATACTAGAAATATCTAGAGAGGGATATGATGCTTTCTGTAATGAAAATATACAAAAAATAGGAGATCTTCTCAAAGAGTCTTGGTTAGCCAAGAAAAAAATTTCTAATTTAATATGCGATCAAAAAACAGACAATCTAATTAATCAGCTATATAGTTATGGTATGATAGGTGGCAAATTAATAGGGAGCGGCGGCTCTGGATTTGTTTACGGAATAACTAAGGATAAAATAGCTAAAGATGTTATTAAAAAATCTTTCTTTAAAAATTTTATAGATTTTGATATTTCTAAAACAGGATCAATTATTATTAATGAATAATACTATAGGTATAGTCTCGGGATATTTTAATCCTCTACACGCAGGTCATTTGGAGTATATTAATGCTGCAAAAAAACTATGTGATTACCTTATATGTATAGTAAATAATGACTATCAAGTAGAATTAAAAAAATCACAAAAATTTATGAATCAACAACATAGATTAAATATTATTCAAAATTTGAAATCTGTTGATCAAGCAATAGTGGCTATGGACGATGATCCGTCAGTATCTAAAACTATAGAATTTATTGTTCAGGAATTACCGACCAAACCAAAACAAATCATATTTTTTAACAGTGGAGATAGATCTGAGGATAATCATAATATTTCAGAAATTAATATATGTAAAAAATATCAAATAAATATTATGTATATTTCTTTACCAAAAATATATTCTTCTTCTGAATTAAAACGGAATTTTTCCGGTTAATATATCAAATAACATTATCCAGTCTGAACATTTAGCCCAAACAGGATTTTTGAACGCGGCTGGTTCGTTTTTTTCGAAATAAAAGTGACCAATCCAAGCAAAAGGATATACGACAAAAGGAACAATAGGTAATAGCAACAGAAACCACCCCCTATAATAGAGAATACCAAATAAAAATAATATTGTGATAATTTGTCCCAGAACATGGAGTCTTCTGCATGTTTTATTTTGATGCAAATTCAGATAGTGTCTATAATATTCTTTAAAATTCATTTTTATACGTTTATATCAAATAACCCATTGTCTCTATCAATACAAAAAGCACTACTAGTTATTGTACCGTCTGGTTTTTTATCATTAATTAAAATTCTTGCGCCATTAGGAATTCCCATAATTAATTGATTATAAAAAATTCCAGCATCGAATAGTTGTTGCTCCGTGACAAATCTACAACTTTCTGGTCTGGAGGTTGTAATAATTATATGATAATCGAGAGTTTTCCATTCAATGAATTTTTCTAAAACCCCGGGCAATAGCTCAAATCTCTGAACCATATTGTGTAAAGTATTTTGATGTTTGAATATAGTTCCATCTATATCACAAAAAATAGTTTTTCTAAGAGGTCTTGTATTCATAATAAAACAAAAATTGTTAAATGTTATTCTATGATAATAATATTTTATATCATGTCAAGTATACGGAGAGTAATGTGGTTTTTTTGTGTTTCAAAGTTGCTTTTCATGATCGGCAGAGCTATAATAGTTGATGAGTGCGTTATACATTTCACAGCCTTAATTGGAAATAATTTATGAATCATGTTTTGTTAGTATTTTTTGGTTTGGCTATAATTTTTGGTATTATTAACGGACTGATCAATCCAGGACCAACTGTTCCATCTTCTAGGAATCTATTATCGTTCCTTTTCTGGGACGAATAAAAAAATGAATCGATTAAAAAATCAAAGGGTGTATCTGGCCGGTGCTATGGACAGGGTTGTTGATAGAGGAGCAACATGGAGAGATAATATTACTCCTTTTTTACAAAATTTAGGAGTAGTAGTATTTAATCCTATTACTAAACCAACTGATATTGGGATGGAAGATAATGATAGTCATACTATAAAAACCAAACTAAAACAACAACACAGATATGATGAATTGTCCTCTATGATGAAGACGATACGTTCCGTAGATCTTAGATTAGTAGACATAAGTGATTTTCTTATTGTTAATCTTGATCTTAATGTACATCCTTGCGGAACTCTAGAAGAGATCTTTCTCGCTAATAGGCAAAAAAAGCCAATAATTATCCATATGGTTCAGGGTAAAGACCAGACACCCGACTGGCTTTTTGGTACCATTCCTCATCAAATGATTTTTTCTAACTGGGATGATATAAAATCATATCTAATACATATAAATAATTCTGAAAATATAGATACCTATAAAAGATGGTATTTTTTCAATATATAGTATGCCAAAATATTATGTCAAGTCTGGTGACGTACGATATATAGTGGATACAACCGATCCAGAATCGGCAATACTCTCAGCGTTGTATCACTACAAACAGAAAACTGTTGTCTATGGATCAAGAGTTTGCGTAAGCGAAACCGGGTTTGAAGATTTTAAAAATTGGAAATGTTACGATATAGATGATTTTTTAAAGAAAGTATAGGATGCAAAAAATTATTAATGAAACTAAAATAGATTTTGACGACGTATTAATTGTGCCACAAAGATCCACTCTTACTAGTCGATCAGAAATCAATTTAGAAAGAACATTCAGTTTTTATCATAGCCCCAGAACTTGGACCGGTATACCTATTATGTGTGCCAACATGAGTTTTTGTAGTTTTGATATGGCTGTTGAACTAGCAAAACATAAGATGATAGCGTGTTTACATAAATATCATACAGTAGATGAGCTGGTCAATTATTTTTCAAATAATCCTGATAACCTAGATTATACTTTTGTTTCAATAGGCTATAAGAAAAGTGATCTTAATCATTTATTAGAACTTAAAAACAAACTTCGAAAACAGCCTAATATTTGTATTGATGTGCCTAATGGACATATGGATGTTTTTGTCAAATATTGTCATAAGGTTAGAGAACATTTTCCAGAATCAATTATTATAGCTGGGAATGTTACCAATACATCATCTACTCAAGAACTTTTGATTTATGGAGGAGTAGACATATGCAAGAGTGGAATTGGTGGAGGTTCCGCCTGTTCGACTCGTTTTGTTACTGGCTGTGGTGTTCCTCAATTATCTACCTGTTTAGAAAATGCCTATGTAGCCCACGGTCTTCAAAACGGACCAAAGAAACTAGGTTTAATCGTTTCTGACGGTGGACATAAAACGTCTGGAGACGTATGCAAAGCACTATGCGCCGGTGCGGATTTTGTGATGCTTGGCGGTTACTTCGCTGGAACCGAGCCCTGCGAAGGAGAATGGGAATATGAATATCTGGTTCGTCATGGTAATTTTTATCAGCCAAATGACCCAGGATATCCAACAGAAAAACGCAAAGTTAAATTTTCTTATTATGGTATGAGCACCCATCATTCTCAACAATTATATGAAGACACAGCGAAAAAATATAGAGCAAGTGAAGGAACAAAAATAACAGTTAAATATAAAGGTTCTTTAGACAAAGTAATACAAGAACTTTTAGGAGGCATACGCTCTTGCTGCTGTTATATAGGAGCATCTCATATAAAACATATGGCAAAATGTAGCCAATTCTGTCTAGTAAATAAAATACACAACAATAACAATCCTACTTTAGGTGTTTAATGAATATTAATTTTTGTGGACCTATTAATAATACAGGTTATGGCATAGCATCTTTTAATATTTTGAAAGAGCTATCTAAAAATAATAATATAGCATATTTCCCTAAAGGCTCACCAGTAGTTGATAATCAAGAGGACTATGATCTTGTTAAGCCCTGGATAGAAAATCCTAAACTTTATCCACACGATGTTTGTTTAAAAATCTGGCATCAGTTTGACTTAGCAGAACATATTGGTAAGGGTAAATATTTTGCTTTCCCATTTTTTGAATTAGATACTTTTTCTACAAACGAGAAAAACCACTTATCTGTTCCAGATAGTATTTTTGTTACGAGCGAATGGGCAAAACAGGTTATGATAGATAATGGAGTAACTCAACCTGTAGATGTTATTCCTCTTGGAGTTAATACCGAAACATTCTCTTATACAAAAACTAATAATAAAATTTCAGATAAATATATATTTCTCAATATAGGGAAATGGGAAGTTCGCAAGGGTCATGATATATTATTAAAATTATTTCAAACTGCTTTTCCAGACAATAATGATGTTGAACTATGGATATTGGCTTCTGAACATACTAATAGCTATTCAAATGAGGACGAACTAAATTATTGGAAAAAAATGTACTCTAGTGATACTAGGGTTAAAATATCAACCGGAGTAGAAACTCATGCTCAAATAGCAGACATTATTGGTGCAGCTTCTTGTGGAATTTTCCCTTCGCGTGCAGAAGGTTGGAATTTAGAGTTGCTGGAATGTATGGCTATGAACAAACCAGTTATAGCAACAAATTATTCAGCACATAAAGAATTTTGCAATAAAGATAATTGTTATTTGATTGATATATACGATAAAGAATTAGCTTTTGATGGGAAGGCTTTTAGAAATCAAGGCTATTGGGCTAAAATAGAATCAAAACAAAAAGATCAATGCATAGAACATATGAGATATTTATATAAAAATAATATTAGAACTAATTCTAGTGGCTTAGAAACGGCCAAAAAACTATCCTGGAGTAATACCGCCAATCTGATAGAAAGGTGTATAAAGAGCTGAAGGAGACTCTATTGATGCCCATCCCACAACCAGAAAAAAATGAAGATCGTCAAAAGTTTATAAGTCGCTGTATGGGCGACGAAACCATGAAGAAGGACTACGAAGATACTAAGCAAAGAGTAGCTGTGTGCTTAGGACAAACCAAAAAAACTAAAGGTAATCTATTAGATCAAGTTTTAGAAATTTTAGGTTTTAGTTTAGCTTTTGACTGTGAAAGTTGTCAAGATGATGAACAACCAGAAGAATTACTTACGCTTTCTAATTTAATCTTTCCTCAAAATGAAGACTATATAGATTATGGAGAAGCTACAGAAGAATACGATATTTCTCATTTAACAGCAGCAGAGTATCAGGGACGTAAAGTAACTCTTAATAAACCTTTTAGAACTCCAGATGGACCCAAAAAATTTGCTGTATATACCAAGAACGATAAAGGTAAAGTTGTTATTGTAAGGTTCGGAGATCCGAACCTCAAAATTAAGAAGAATATTCCAGAAAGAAGGAAAAGTTTTAGAGCTAGACACGGATGCGACAAAGATCCGGGTCCAAAATGGAAACCAAAATGGTGGTCTTGTCAGTGGAGTTGGTAAATTGGTAAAATAAATCCATATTTTGTTCATCCTTGGTGTATGAGAATACACAGGAGAAGCAATATGAAGGTTTATATTTATGGATTATACAAAGAAAATTTTGAATATCAAACCAATAAACTTCACGAGGGCTTATTTTATATCGGGATTACTAAAGACCTAAAAACCAGGATAAATGGACACAAAAGTAAAGGGAATAATCCTATTAAGAAATCTTATATTGATAAGTATGGACTAATAGTAAAAATACTGTACGAGTGTGATTCTTACGATGAGGCTCTACAAAAAGAAAGTTTTTTGATTAGATGGTTTGGTAAAATTATGGACAATACTGGAATATTGACTAATATTTTAACAGAATCTCAAGATATATCTAAGAGCAACATGGGTAAACAATTTACATCTAATCATAAACAAAAAATATCGGAAGCTTGTCTGAATCGTAATATAGAATATTGGAATAAACAAAGAGATCAAAGATTGGCCTTACCATTAGAAAAAATTTATGATATATTACAGGAATGGCAGGAGTCTTTTCCTATCAATAAAAAAGATATTTGTAAGAAATATAATATTAAAAATAATGTTTTTAATTGGTGGATTAGAAAATATAGGCCAGATCTAAGAAATTTGATCACTGATAATAGAGTTAAACACATACAAAAAATGGAAAAACTAGGACTGAACCAAACAGATTATGCTCAATTAATAGGCGTGGATAGTAGAACAGTATCATTATGGAAGTGTAGCTATATTAGAGATAAAAAGCCTATCAAACCTATAGTGCGCATTCAAAACCTAGAATATAAAAAAGAAAAATACGCTGAATGGATGGAGTCTGGTTTATCAAAAAGAGAATTTTGCAAAAATAATAATATTAACTATTCCTCATTCAAAGTCTGGAAAAACTATTATGAGAACTATTAGTGTATTAAATATTAATAACAATTTTAAATTAGGCTAATACCATGAAAACTATAGAACAACTTTTAAAAGAGGAAACCATGAATTCTCAAGCCCAAGAAGTTACTGGATATACCACAGAAACAGTAGTAGAGTTACTAAAGAAGTCGTTAAATATTCACTGGCAGCAAACAACAGTGCTGTCGGCTCAGGCTATTCATTTAGATAGATGGGGCTATAAAAAACTAGCGGACGTTATCAAGAAAGACGCAGAAGAAGAGCATCAGCACGCTATGATAAATTTAGAAAGATTGGAGTTTTTTGATAGTGATTATCAACCACTAATAGTTTCACCACCATCTTGGACAAGACATGATATGGTAGCGATGATTAACTATAATTTAGCTTCCGTAAGAGAAGCATCATCTGCCGAAAGAGCCACTATTGTCGCCGCACGAGCCGTAGGAGATGAACTGACCGCTAATATTATGATTCCTTTGCTACAGGGTAGCGAAGACGGTATTAAATTATATGAGGGATATCTTAAGCTTATCGAGCAAATGGGTCTGGATAATTTCTTAAGCCTTCAAGCATAATTAAAATGAGAACAATTAATAAACTATTATTTGACATAGATCATAAGTTAACTCATCTTGATATAGACTCAATAAAATATTCAGATTCTATCATAGAATATCCTGTAGCCAAAGTTATATCTTTTAACTGGGAAACAAAACTAGAACCCCCAGCCACTAATAGTAGTAAGAAAACATACAACGAAGTAGTTTATGTTCAGGATCAATCATCGTCACACAGATCAATAGCAGATAAACAATCGATACTAGATATTGACGACGATCCAAATTACGGAATTAAAAAACTTCTTGAACAAAGAAGTTTAGCGTTTCCTTCTGCTTATTTCGATATGTTTTATAGTATTACAAAACCAGTAATGATGAATATTAAATATCTATATAATAGACCACGACCACAAACTATTGGCAAAATTTATGGCTTAAATATAGATGTATTAGAGACACAAACACATCACACCCCATCATATCCCTCCGGACACACATTCTATACAGCTTTAGCCTGCGAAATATTAAGCGAGCTATATTCGTCATTAAAATACGAGCTAAAAGAGCAGGTTAATAATACGGCTAATGCTCGCATACGCCAAGGTGTACATTATAAATCAGACAACGATGCTTCTATAATATTAGCAAAATATCTATTTGAAAAACTTCATCCTATTCTACAGAAAGAACCGTCATGGACAGATTTCACGAAATATTGAATAATCTTAATACAAACTTATCATCAAACAATAAACAACTAGCAAATGACGATCTACAAGAATATAAAGAAGATTTCTATAACATGAGTCTAGGTTCTTTAAAAGCTATCATGACACACGCTAAAAATATATTAGATTCTTTAGAAAATCCTACAGTACGTGATAATTTGACAGAAAGCTGGCTTCAGGGTAAAATCGCGGTGACAGAGGATTACATGCGGACTATTCACGATTTTGTCATGTACGTTTCTGATAATGACGATACCTCCGAAGGAGGATCAAAACCTGGGCTTTGGGAAAATATTAGAAAGAAAAAAGAGCGAGAGGGTAAAAAGTATAGACCGGCTAAACCGGGAGATAAAGATAGACCCGATCCTGAGATGTGGAAAAAATTAACAAAGGACAGCAAAAAATCAAAATAATTGTTTATTGGGATAGTTTGCGGTCATAACTTATCGAGGATTTATAAATGGAAACCAAAACATTTGATTCATTGTCATCGTATATATCTTTAGCAAAAAAAACGATATCTAAATTTGGACCCAGGTTCTATAACGGCCTATCTGCTGAAATGCTACAGAACGAGGAGGCTATATCAGATGTCGCTACGGCTCTAATGTATGCCGATTGGAGATTTGACGAAGAAAGAGTTGGTAAATCAGGTCAGAAAAAAACACTTTATTCTTACAGAAATCAATGTGCAATATGGGCTATACAAACATACGTTACAGCAAAGTACAAAAATAAAAAACATATTAGTTTAGATTTTAAAAATAACAATGATCAAAAATTTGATAGTTTAATTCCCGATACAAAACAAAAAGATCCGTTAGAACAGATTATTGCAGAAGAAACGGAAAACAATTTGTGTTCCGATATTCAGAATTTATTAGATCACAGCACCTTGTCCGTAAAACAAAAAGAACAGATTATTATGTATTATTTTGAAGATAAAACACTATCTGAAATAGGTAAAGTGTACGGAGTATCACGAGAAGCTGTTAGACAAAATATCAAAAGAGGATTAGACCTACTAAGAAAATTAGATACATGCTTAACATAATACAAAACCTGTTACGCTTATTGTTCGGTAAAAAGACTGCGGTCAATCAAACCAAAAACTTATCTGATAATAGCGAGTATATCGGAGGAATATCTTTTAAGCTTACTAAAAATAGTGATATAGATGTTATGTATTCTCTCCCAGAAGTAACTACAAAAACCTCCGATGAGATACTGGACGTCGCTGATAGATATGCTAAATTTTTAATGGCAATTAATCAAGGATACCTTCAAGAAGATATAATAGAGATCTTTTATTCTAATCTAAAACCAAATGACGATGCAAAAAGTCATCTATTATTAGATAATATTTTAGTATTTTGGGGAATGGCCGAATTAGAGGCTCAAAAAAGGCTAAATAACACTATAAAAAAACAACAGCCCTTAGTAAGGCCAAGCTCTGTTTTTAATAGAGATAATCATTGATAATTGTACCCTGTTACTCTACTATAAATAGCGGGGTATAGTACTAATATATTTTCTGGCTACTACGAAATCGAGTGTTAAAATGCCCACCCATAATCAAAATATCATCATCTGGCAAAAATGGGCGGATCCATTCGGAGAAGATGATACCGATGAGATTCTAGAATTTTTAGATAATTCTAACGATGGTGATTATACGCAATATTATGATGAAGATAATCAAAGATCTATAGAAGATGAACCAGAAAAAAAACCAAATTCAATTAAATCTAAACAAAATATTAGAGTTATGGCAACGCCAATGGGCATCATACCCGTAACAGAGAATACTGCTAGCGGTAAAATTTTTAATTTCTGGACGGGACATACTAATTTTGATATAACACCAAAAGTAGCTTCAATTATAGAAGAGACATCTGGAGTTGAAACACTAGATATATTTACTAGGTATAGATTTAGAATAGCAATAGGCAAAGCATTTAAAGATGCATACGTTATGCAAAAAATTAATGAAACAGTATATGAGTATCTGGAGTAATCATCATGACATCCCACGCGAAAGAACTAGACGTTTCTCTATTGCATAACCACAATATAGATACCATCAATAGAGAGATATATCTTCATTCTCATATATGCGACGTTGAAGATGAATCCGGCATAGATTATAAAACAGCGGTAACATTTGAAAAAAATTTGAGACATCTTAATTTATTGTCTTTGGAGCCTATTTTGGTTCATATGCATTTACCAGGAGGAGACTGGCAAGACTGTTTAGGTATGTATGATGCTATTAAAGCATCTAAAGCTAAAGTAATAATACTGGCTTATGCCAAAGCTGAATCTTCTAGTAGTTTTTTATTACAGTCCGCAGATCTAAGAATTCTTATGCCTAATACAAATGTATTGATTCATTATGGTTCTTTTAGTTTAGATGGAGAGCACAGTAAAGCAGCGGCAAGTAGTGTGCAATGGAACGAAAGAGAGTGCGATAAGATGGTTGATGTTTTTACAGACCGGTGTATGAATAGTCGGATATGTCAAGATAAAAATTGGAAAAAAATGATGGCAAAAAAACATATAGTTTCTCAATTGGCTAACAAATGTGATTGGATATTAACAGCACAAGAATCAGTTGATTATGGGTTCGCAGATGGCATATTGGGTAGCAAAAAATATCCAAATATAGACTATTTAAAAACCTGTGTAAAAAGAAAATAAGATGTACATAGAATATGCTTGCTATGATTATTCTTTATCTGATGACGAAGTTAAATATAATGTGACTTCTGCTATCGATATTGGCGTAAAGCATTTAGCAATACATTATACTTATATCCCATTAATCAAATCTATTGCTTCGCAATCTTCTGTAACAATATCGTCTCCTATAGATTATCCATACGGATTATCTGATAGCAGAATCAGGATGTTGGCTATAGAAAATGCAGCCAAAGCCGGGGCTTCTGTAGTAGACGTTATAGCTCCTTCAAAGTATATAGCAAATAGAAAATATGACAAATTACGAGACGATATTAAAAATAATATAACTGTATGTCAAAACAACAGTTTAATTTTAAGATACATTTTAGAATATAGAGTATTTAATCATGAGACGTTAGCTAAAACTTGTCAAATTTTTAAAAGTCTGGGCGTGGAATATGTTTTACCATCGACTGGTCACATGATAGACGATATCAATGATAACTTAATTGCTTGCAAGTATTTAATGGCTAAATCTGGTATTCATATTATTTGTAATGGGAATATATGGACAGATAAACAGGCTGAATCAGCAAAATCTTCTGGTGTATACGGAATTAGATTACATCATCTACCAGCGATTGAATTATTTGTTAAAAAATCATAAGTAATTTAAATAATTTTGGGGTATACTCTATTAATAGATCAGTTCCCTTACCACTGAACAAATATTAATGGAGAATAAGATGTCTCAAATTACGCAAAATGGTAGTCCAACAACGGGTAATTATTATCAAGGTACTTCAACCAATAATAATAATGGCACAGTAATGGCTGGTGGTTCATCGTCCACTAAATTATCCAAACTAGGAATTAACCGTGCAGATGTAGAGGTTTTTGCTTCAACAGTAGTCGAAAGTAATGTTGTAGGTAACGCTAAAGCTATTAGCGGAGGTGTTTTTGCTCATAATCATACTTCTCCACTAACAGCCAGAGTCACAAAAGAATTAGCTGGCGTGGTATCCTCAGCGCTTTCTAAGCCTTCAGATGTTGTTGGTCGTAGTATTAATAAACTAGAATCTGTTGTTACCAATAAAACAGCAACAGCTTTTAGAGCCGGTTCTTTTAACCTATACACAGGCAAATACGCGGCTGGTTCGGTAACAACAACAACAGACAATCTTGGTAATGATGTGGCTGCTAATCCTACAGACAATAATCCGGGTCGTCTAGTATATCAGCTATCAAAACCAGCTCCTGTTAGTACAAGTTATAAATCCAGAACTAATCAAACTAATTAATTTTATTGATTAACAATAACGACATAATAAGCCAATGATGCGAAAGTGTCGTTGGCTTATTTAGTTTAGGAGCACAATATGTCAGAAACTATTATACATTTTTGGGAAAATATAGCTACTACATCAATAGGTATAATTGTAACGATGGTAGGTTTTTGGGTGGCTATCGGTAGGAATATGGCTACTAAAGCGGAAGTTTCCCATATGATAGAAACTCAATCTCCTTATTTACACGATAGACAATTTATAATGGAAAGATTAGCAAGTAATAAAGAAGCACAAGCTGCTTTTGCCACAGCTCTACAAAGAAATACAGAAGTTATGACAGAGCTAAAGATACAGATAGCTATGTTAGGTAAAACTCTAGAAGCTTTAGAAGATAGAATAGAAAAATAATATTTATATTAATACTATATTAAAAATGGAGAAATAATGTCACAAATTCAACAGAATGGAAATAATGTCACGGGCAATTATTTTCAAGGAACTTCTACAAAAAATAAAGGAGGATCTATAATCGCTGGTGGTGTCTCTGCTAATGAAACAAGTTTGAAACCAGCAAATAGTTATGTTGGTGTTTTTGGGTCTATCGTAGCAAATAGTAGTATTCTTGGGAATACAGCTTCTATTCCTTCTGGAAATTTTGCTCATAATCATATCAAACCATTGAGCGCAGGGACTATATCTGAACTGGCTGGTTTAGATTATATCTTTAAAGCCGGTAATCCTGGCGGCAAAGATCCAAATAAATTAGAAAGCATCATTACAAATAATATTTATACATCATTTAGAAATAACAGATATAATCTTTATACTAATAAGTATAATCCTCCAATATCATCTCAAATAGATAATTTTGGTATTGATAAGTCGATAGGAATAAATAATAAAACCACTTATCAAGTAGGTAATAATAAACTGTTTGGTAATAAAACCTCAGAGAATACTATATCGGCTCCCCCATCTGTAACACCCACCCCTACTGTTACAGTATCTGCTAGTCCTAATGGTTCTATTCCCCCAACAACAACCCCAACAGCTACAACTACTCCAACTCCGTCGTCCAGTCCTGCTGTTATTATTATGTCTAATAGCGCAAACTATAATAACTGTGCCGGAAACTTAGCTAATGTAGGCACCAGTGGTCGTAGCAGTTACTATGGAGCATATGATATGAGCGGTAATATTTGGGAGTGGCTTGAAACTAGTGTTGGTCCATATAATAAAGTATTAAGAGGTGGAAACTTAATAGACAATTCTTCTTATATAGCTTCAACATCCAGAAGTTTTACAGATAAAAGTTTTGGAAATTCTCTATTTGGTTTCAGGATAGCTTCAAAAACCGTGTCGTCTTTATATCCTAATGTTGTTGTAGTAGGAGATATTAATAATATTGCCGATTCTAGTGGTTACGGGTCTGTGGATTATCAGTACTATATCGGTACTTATGAAATTACTAATTCTAATTATATAGAATTTTTAAATAGTATAGCTCAAACAGACACAAACAATATATATGATCCAGCAATGGGCTGGTCAAATTTAGGAGGAATAACCAGATCAGGATCTCAGGGCAACTATGTATATACAACTAAAACAAATATGGGTAATAAACCGGTTAACTTTTTAAACTGGGCCAGCTGTGCTAGATACTGCAATTGGTTATGCAATAACAAGCCGACTGGACTACAAAATAATACCACAACAGAAAATGGGGCTTATAATATGTCATTAGCGGATCCCTCACGAGATAGTAATGCTAATTTTTTTATTCCTAATGAAAATGAATGGTATAAAGCGGCTTATTACAAGGGCGGATCAACAAATGCCGGTTATTGGATTTACGCCACCCAAAGCAACACTGCTCCAAATTGTGTACAATTGACAGTATCGGGAGATGGTATACCAGTCTAATATATTTTTTATAAAGGAGAAATGCTATATGGCTAATTTAATTTTAAAAGACTCTTTAACTATAAATAATTTTATAGTAAAACTCTATTATTTAGAAAATGAAGATATAGATCTTAATTTTATAAATCAAGCACTAGGAGATACTAGTTTGTTAGATTTTCCAAACAAAATAGTTGAAAAATTACAAGATACCAGCGGTGTATCTAAGATAGAAATCTATAATTCTAATAACGAGCTTCTTATTAATAGCGAAAAAATCACTCTATAACCTTGGAGATAAACATGAGCAGACCATTTACAGACATCACAACCAGCACAAACAACAGTATTAAAAATGGATCGGTAGTCACATCTTGTACTTTTCGTGGCAAGTATAACACTCTGCATACATATGTACAAAATTATCCTATAATTACAGATATTCAGACTAAATATGGTAATAAATTTTATAACGGCATATTTGTAGAATTAATAGGTAATCAAACAGTAGTGGGGGGTTAAATGCCTCTTAGACGAATAAACCAATTTCCAGAAGGCAATAGCAGTCTAAGCAATGATGATGTTCTTCTATTTATGGACGATCCAGCTGGTTCTGGAATACCTAAAAAAATTACTCTGGGTCAGTTATCTAATAGTATCGGAATATCTGATGCTATTATCTATGCTAATGTAAGTATAAAAACAGATACTAAGAATAATTTAGATTCATATATACCGCCATTAGGAGTAATGGTATACTCTACTGATGACAAAACTTTACGAATTGGGGACGGTAATAGTTTTGGAGGACAACAAATTAAAAGTCCTTCTTATTTTAAGAGTATCAATGGTTTAGGTTCAACAAAACAACCCTCAGATGGATTGACTTTAGATCCTGTGTTGAATGTCTCATTACCGGCATTAGCTCCCAATGAAACAGGCATATATAAAGGAGAATGTGGGGCTCTTTTTATATCTGCACCTACATCTGGAGATTATTCTAATATTTCTTCCCCAATTATTAACATGTTTTTAACCGATAACTATGGTATTATAGATCCTATCACGGGCACACAAAAATTAACCCAATTATTAGGAGACAATAATGAACTTGTAGAAACAGATACACAAATTAGTAAGAATATAACAATGTTTCCACTATTCGATTACAATTCAATAGCTATAGCTGAACCCGATCAAGATAATCAAAAATCAATTTTTAGTTATAGTTCTGAATTTTATTTTTCTGTTTCTACCAGCGGAATATTTGGATGCTATTGGGGCTCTAATGGTAACAATAATATCTCCATTAGAGATGCTGTATTATACGTAGAAAGAATTAATTAATGCTTAGTATCTTTCCTTCTAACTCTAAAACTATTATTCATAAAGAAACAGATAAATTTTTAGGATTTACTTTTAATCCTAGCATAGTACAGGTTGACGGCGGGCTTATCACATCAGGAATTAGATATTTTGATAAAATTGGAGATAGAATAGAGACCGCAATTTTTGCAGATAGGTACGAGACCAATTTGAATTGGACAAATAACGCTAGTATTTCGGCATCTTTTAGTTTAAATAATAATGCTGCTAATATTAATAATTCTGGAACAATAACTCCACTAAATACTGGATCTTGTCGTGTTCAAATAGATACTAGAAACGGTAAATACTATAGTAATACATTGTCGGTAAATAGAGCTACCAGACCATCTATGTTTGTGATGAAAGGATTCGCTCCAGGATCATTGGGTGAAACTATATTAAATAGTTTTGTGAATGCTCATAACAATAAAATACCATTTCCTTCTGGAGATATAAATTATAACAGTTCATGGATAGGCGTTTCTAATTCTGATGTAGTAACTATTAATACCACAACAGAATATAACAATATAGTAACAGCTAATACTAATAATATAGCTGCGTCCAGTAAAATTTATATCAATAAATCAATATTTCCTAATGTTTTATTAAAGTGGCAATCGGCATTTAATAGTTTTGTGTCGTTACATCCTAATGATATTTATATCATTCAGAATGATGGTGTGGCTTATCAAGGAGTTTGGTCTAATAATATTAGTAATACTAAATATATAGTAAATCCATTTAGTTATAGAAGTTTTGACTATAGTGGGGTTAGCGTTTCTAATTCTGATAGCGATTCATGGTCCAAAAGAACCAAAACAGGTACCTTGATTACTAAAAGGCATATGATACATGTAAAATATGCTTCTTATACTCCAGCTATAGGATCAAAAGTTAGATTTGTTTCACCTAGCGGGCAGGTAACCGAAAGAACCATTATTGATAGATATACTCATCCTATTCATGATTTTGGTATGACCCTATTAGATCAAGATGTTCCGAATGATATAGCTGTTTATAAAGTTTGGTCTACGATTAATGCCGGTAATCGTTGGCCTATTACTAGTCAGCCATTATCGTCGCCTCAAGACCCTAGCAATCCTAATGGCGATATTTATATATTCAAAAATAATAAATTTATTAGAGTAGTGAATAATCATGTTTGTTCTGTATATAACATAGCGGTCGATCAAAATAAAAATGCTCAACCAAATAATTTTACAGAAAATAGATTTAGTTCAGGATTTGATCAAGAATGGGACGGAACATTATCTGTGCAAAATGATAGACCTTGCCCAGGATCTTTTTGTACCAAGCCGATATTAGAAAGTCTAGAAACTATACATAATTCTATACCAGTTCAAAATACTCATATGGGGGTTCCGGGTGATTCTGGCGGTCCTATTTTTTTACCATTTAATAATCAATTAATTTTAATAGCTTTAAATAGTGGTGGTATCCTGCCGGTCAATGGTGTTTTTATAAATGGAATAAATACATGGACCAGTACAACACTAAACGATATTATCAATTTATTGGGTCCTAATGGCTATACTATTTCTGAGCCTGATATAGAGTCTTTTCCTAATTATACAAATTAGTGTATATAATTTTGTTAAATACATATAGATATAAGGTAATAAAATGACTATTAAAAGAATAAATGAATTTCCAGAAGGTAGCGGATCATTAAGTAACGATGACGTTTTCTTGTTTATGGATGATCCATCTTTAAGCGCTGTTACTAAAAAAATTAGTTTATCTAGTCTAACCAGTAAAATTAATGCTAATATAAACTTGACCCCTTATGCTCTTTTATATAGTCCTAATTTTAGCGGAATACCAACAGTTCCAACAGCAGCTACTGGAACTAATACTAGTCAAATTGCTAATACTAGTTTTGTAAGGAGCGAGATTAATAATCTTGTGGACGCCGCACCAGCAGCATTAGATACTTTAAATGAATTAGCAGCCTCTCTTAATGATGATAGTAATTTTGCCTCAACCGTTACTAATAGTCTTGCTGGGAAAGCTAATCTTAATGGCGCAATTTTTACGGGAAGTATAAGTGGTCCATCTGGTAACTTTACAGATTTAACTATTAATAATAAAATAGGAGTGGGAACCAATAATGCTTCAGGATCATTACACATAGTTAATACTGGTATAGCATTAGTAGTTGGAGATTATAATGTTGCGGGCGCCGGTGGTAAAGTGGCTGTTTTTATAGATGACAGAGACAGTCAGTTGCAAGGAGTGAAAACATTTGTATCCAGAACAGGGGTCGGCTGGAATATAGGTGTAAATGGAACATCATATACACTAGATAATATTGGTTCTGGCACAAATATTGGATTGTATGGATTTGCTGGACGAGGAGAAAATAACTGGGGATTATGGGTTCATTCTGGATATGGCATTTTTGAAGATAAAGTGGGTATAGGCACAAAAAATCCTTTATATAATCTTGATGTGGTTGGTACTGGTAATTTTAATAGCTTAACTGTAAATGGTACGGGTGTTAGTCTTAGCGGACACTCTCATACTAGTTCTAATATAATAGATTTTAATAGTACTGTTAGTGGATTATTACCAGTTAAAAATCTAGTTGGCAGTGGATATATTGTCGCTAACTCAAATTCTGGAAACTATACGATTAGCGTTACCGGACTACAACCAAGTGGCAACTACGCTGCGTCTGTCCATAATCATCTAATTTCTGATATTAGCGGATTACAGACCGCTTTAGATAGTAAACAACCAAGTGGGGTTTATGCTAGTGGAATTCATTATCATATCTCTTCTGACATAACAAACTTTAGTGATAGTGTCAGCGGACTACTACCAAATATTAGTGGAGTTGGTTATATAACTTCATCTTTTACAAATAATACTTATACCATTAATGCTACTGGACTTCAGCCAAGTGGTAACTATAGCGTTGTAGGACATAGCCATTTATCTTCAGATATTACCGATTTTGCATCGTCCGTTAGCGGACTACTTCCTGTTAAAAATATAGTTGCTGGAAATGATATTTCAGTAACCAGCGTGAGCGGAGTTTATACCATTAATTCCACCGTCACCAGTGCATCAGAAGCTAACTCGTTGGTTACAACCGTTTTTAATAAAACAGGCTCATCCATACCTAAAATGAGTGTTGTTTATATTAACGGTGGTCAGGGTGATCAGCCAACAATTCAACTAGCAATAGCCACAACCGAAGCTACAAGTAGCAAAACATACGGTATTACTGCTGAAGCTATAGACAACATGAGTACTGGAAAAGTTGTTGTTGATGGAGCATTAACCGGACTAAATACCGATCAATTTAATCCAACAGCACCAGTTGGAGATGTTAATGGAACGGTTGTATATTTAAGTCCAAGTGTTTCTGGAGCTATAACAACAACCAAACCATATGCCCCAAACCATATGGTATCTGTTGGTACTATTGTGCGAACACACCAGAATGATGGAATAATCGAAGTTAAAATACAAAACGGATTTGAATTACAAGAATTGCATAACGTAGCGGTAAACGGAGCATCTAATGGGCAGTTTTTACAATATAACGGTAGTGGATTATGGATTCCATCTAATAGTGGAAATTTTACTACTTTACAGGTAAGTGGAACCAATGTTAGTTTAAATGGCCATAATCATTCGTCTTCTGATATTACTGATTTTAATAGTAGCGTAAGTGGTTTATTACCTGTTAAAAGTATAGTTGGTAGTGGTAATATTAATGTATCTAGTGTTAGTGGTGATTTTAATATAAGCTCTAGCGGTTTAGTTAAGAGCGATGTTACTAATATAATTGGTGCTAGTGGAATAGTTAATATTGTAACTATTAGTCAAGCTAGTTATGATAGTTTAGTCTCTAAAGATATTAATACATTATATTTTATAACATGAACATAAAATTTTTTACTAACAGCGTTAATAAAGTTTATTATGGATCAACCTTAATAAACAAAATTTATAGAGGATTAGTTTTATTATACAGCGCAACATCAACTACTACAACCTCTTTTGATTATGTTTACAAAATACTAAATTTGACTTATATTACTAATATAGAGTATAGCATATATGGGTTGGATTATGATGGTGTTTCTGGTGGGGATGTTATCCCAAGCGTTTTAAATAATAACAGTTACATTTATGAAAACGAAAAAATTTATTCATGGTTCTAATATAGGAGAAAAGTATGGCTCTTCCAGATTTAAATGATCCAACAAAAGTTGAAGGTAAAAATGTTCTAATTGCTAATGTTCCTACAACTGCTAGTGGAATATTAGTTAATTCAAGCGGTAGTAATTTAACACTAAGACTTAGTAGTTATTATGTTAGTAATATTGATGGAACTAATGCTTGTGATATTACATCTTATATAGTTGATAACTCTACTAGTGCTAGTGGGTTTTTGGCCAATACAATAAGTGTGCCTGCTGATGCGTCACTTTTACCACTAACAAAAGACTCTAATATTTATATTATGGAAAATCAAACTTTATTTGTTAGAGCTAGTGCGTCTGGTGATTTAAGCGTAATTTTAAGTTATGAACAAATAAGCTGAAAGGAAATTATTTATGAGTAATATAGGCGACCCCTGTTATAGAAAAGATAATGTTCCATACTTAGAATTACCATTTAGAGTAGTTTTAAAAGATGGTACTACACGAACCGATCCTTCTCAATACAGTTTAGAACCAGATGTTATGCTTGATATTGGGTTTGAAGCTAGCACTTTAACTCAAGAAGATTTAGACTTTTTATTTCCACCCGCTCCTCCACCACCACCCAAAACTTGGTTGGAACTTGGATACGCCACACCAGAAGGGTGGAGATTAGGCTGGGCTGCTGATGATGTTGCTTTATTAACGGGTTTATATGTTTTAGCTAAAAGAGCAAATGAATTGGGTATTATACAACCTTGCGTAGTAACTGATCTTGATGGAAATAGTCATGAGTTATCTTTTCAAGATTTTGAAAATTTGATGCTATCGTATGGTGCGGCACGTGCGGCGGCGAGTGCGGGAGGTGTGACATGACGCGGCCCCGCGGCGGCTACATCGGGTTCAATCGCGCTGGAACAACAACTGCCGCGAGCGGAGTGTGGACGGCCCGCGAGGCGGAATCGCTCCGTCGTGCAGGCGAGTGGCCTCGCGGCCCACTTGCTCCGACCGGCCTATCGGCAGCGGCAGGCAACGCCCAACTCTCGCTAAGCTGGACGGCACCCGCTACCACTCACGGGACCATCACCAGCTACCTTGTGGAATACACGCCGTCAGGCGGCTCCGCTGTTACTGTGCTTACCGGCAGCACCAGCACTTCGTACACGCTCGCCGGATTGACCAACGGCACTTCGTACACGGTACGGGTGGCGGCGGTGAACTTTACGGCGGGGGATTGGAGCGGGACGGCGACGGGGACGCCGGGTGCTGCGCCCACGGTCACCGGCGGCACCATCACTACGCCTGGCGACGGCTACAAGTATCACACGTTCACAAGCAGCGGCACATTGGCAATATCAGGCGGATCGTTGACTTGCGATGTTCTTGTTGTTGGCGGAGGAGGTGGCGGGAGCAATGCGGGCGGCGGCGGCGGTGGCGTTCTGCATCAAACAAATCAGAGCATTTCTCAGGGCACGTACGCCGTTACCGTTGCAGGGCAAGTAAACGCAAGCACAGACAACACTTCATCTTCTATTGCCTCATTGTTTGTTGCAACTGGCGGGAAAAGAGGCGCCGGTTCTTGGGGCACTGGCGGAACGTCGGGCTTCCCAACATCAACTTCAGCCGATACCGGCAATGCTGGTGGTCCAGGCAGTACGGCTTGCACTTCTCCATACGATGGCTATTTAGGCGGGGGCGGAGGAGGTGCCGGTGGTGTGGGTGGCAACGCCTACCCAACCTGCATTCAAGGTTCTGGCGGCGGTGCGGGCATAGCAGTGTGGGGTACAACGTACGGCGCGGGAGGCGGTGGCGTTGACCAAAGCTCGGGAACAAACGCACCGGCAAATGTTGGTCGTGGCGGCACCGGAACTGGGTCGAAGGGCGGCTCTGGAATTGTAATCGTAAGGTATCTGTCGGCATGACCCTCCTCCACGCCCTCGCCGACGAAACGCTCTGGCTCTTGTTCTGCGAGATCATGGAAATGCTGTGCCTGTGCTACCTCGTGTGGAGGCACCCGTGAGGCACACCATCGAACTCCTGCTGTGCTCTGCCATCGGAGGCTACTGCCGTGAGATTTTGGTGTATAATAAACTATATACTCTAAAGGAGAAAAATTATGGCTAATGTTAATCTTAAAAGTTTAACTACAGTACTAGGTGAGAACTCTAGTATAGCTGACATTCCTACCACTGCTAGTGGTATAGTAAGTTGTCAAAATAATCAAGTATTAAAAATAAATAGTCTTTATGTGGCGAACATTGATGGCGTTAATACTGCTACCATTACTGCCGATATACACAACGGAACAAATGTACTAAGTTGGTTAGTAAAAGGAACTAGTGTGGGTGCTGGTGGCACGGTCAATATTGTGACTGTGGAAACTCCGATCTACGTTACTGAAGGTCAGAGCATTCGGTTAACAGCAAGCGAGTCTGGTGATTTGAGTGGGTTTGTTAGTTATGAGAGGATAGTATGAGTAGAAGCGGAAGAATAATACAAGTTGTAGATCCATCAACTAATACCAATTTAAGTGGCTTGTGGGGCTTAAACGAAATACTTGGATATATCAATCAAACTAAGTGGCCAAGAGGTCCAACAGCATCGGCCACACCAAGCCCAACAGCATCGGCCACACCAAGCCCAACAGCATCGGCCACACCTGAACCCACTCCGACGCCCACGGCAACACCTACGCCGACCCACGTTCCCGCAATCCAGGGACTTTCAGTTGTGTCTGGCTCTACGTCTGGAGATGGAACTTCAGCAAGTCCATATCTTGTAGCTTCTGACACCTCACCATCCCCAGTATATGAAACCAATTTTCCTGGCTTGTTGACTGTTAATTTTACAAATATCAGAACAGGAGATTATAACTGTGGGAAAGAGGGCTGTTCCACGGGTAGATTTAATGAAGGTGTTTATTTCAGATTCAGTGACGGAAACTTTTATGAGCAAATAAGAACAAATATAGATAATTTTACAACAAATACGGGCTTTGGGTATAATGCATTTCTAACAAGTGCATCCAGAAATACTCTGACTTCTATCAGTTATCCAATGCATAAAGGTCAAAGATTAAGGATGAGCCAGCATTCATCTTTGTCAGGAGACGACCGTTCCGCCCCAGACAACAATAGACAGCTAACCAACACCAGGATAAGTTTCACTCCATCAGATTCTAATTTTAGCATATCGTCAATAGGCTCAAGATCTTTGTTTGGAAACGGCACCGCTTCTATGCCATATTGCGCCCAAACCAATTTTTCGTCTGGGCGGGATCAGAGAACAATGGTCTTCAGGGCAAACGGAAACGGAGTAGTGGCTGTTTATGGAATTCGACAAGGAGTTGTTCCTTTGTCCAACTATGATAATTCTCCAATCCTAAGAACAGGAGGATCAAGCAACAACTTCACAGGAAGCGTTGAAAAGACAAAATTAGATTTTTTCCAATTCACGACCAATCCATATAACACAATGGTTAGGCCGAGTATTGTCACAACTGGATTTTTCTGGGTCAACAACGGAGAAATATTCAGTTTCGCTAAAAAAGAATGTGATAAAGGTGGTTGTTGGATACAAGAAATAGGGACAGACATTAATTTCGGGCCAATAATGGTCTGGGCTGTTCCTCAACAAAGTGATAATGGATTGTTCCTGATGAATTATGCGGTTCCAGCCACTTGGCGGTGGCATGGTGGTCAAAGTCCCACAACACTTTGGTCTGGACTCGGGACACCATACAGTCCAGCCAGTATGGACAACTGGAGTTCTAATATTTATTTTGTAGGACAGGGTTCTACAATATACACTTCTCTAAATGGCGTAATTTCATTTAATTATCAAATAGAAACTAACGGCAACGATTTATTTGTTGCGCAGTGGCGAACACTCGGATTTGGAAACTCCGCACACCTTTTGTCAGACACTAATATATCAAACGGCTCTTCTAGTGGAACCGCCTCAATAAATGTCCTAGCTTTTAGAGGCATAACCTTTCGGTCTAGTATAGCCAATTCTAGATTTAGAATAACAAATTTGGTACTTACTCCAAGTTAGGAAATAACATGAGAGGAGTATGCGCAATATATGAAGATAAAGCATTGGCTCTTGTTACAAGAAGCGGGAGTCATGCTCTGATGAACTTGATGCTTCCTGAGAATCACAAACCTTTTGTCCCAGAAGGTTTAAAAGGTCAAAAATGGCACCCTATAATGAACTTGCAGGGTCATGATTTAAGGCATGGCTTTCCAGAAATGCCAATTTGTTGTATGGTAAGAAATCCTATTGAAAGATTTAAGAGTAGTTGTACAAGAAGGAACAAAAATGTGCAACAAGGATTGTTAGAAGATGACGATCCTCATTTTTGGACGATGGAAAGTATGGGTCTGTTAAATGAGAACATCAAATATTTTCTATTTCCACAACAAATTGATGACTGTGCAATTTGGCTGGGACTACCAATTCCAGTACCTAAACTAAATGGGGAAGACAACAGTAAAAAACCAGTACTAAATCAAAATGAAATTGAACTTGTGGTTCAAAAATATTATAAAGATAACGAATTATACCTAAAATTAAAGGAGAAATATCATGAGTGAATTTGACGGCAAAGTGCTATTGGTAAGAAATTTTATTTCCAGCGAAGAGTGTGCTGTTCTTAAGAACTGGGCGGTAGAAAACTCTTCATCCCAATTTGTTGACGGAATAAGTGGAGATTGGGACACTAAAGAATTTACAAGAGTAAAAACACGACTCACCAACAGGATGGTAGGAGACAAGATAGAGTATCCAGAGTTGGTTTATACTATTCAAAATCGCTTGAGAGAAACTTTTCCACTAATTAAAGACGCAGAAGTAATTCGTAATCACGGTAAAGATGGTGTTGTTGTTAGTATAACTTATGATACCGGAGATGTGTATAGACACAAAGATCCAGCTACGAGTGGTCAAGTTGAAAATACTGTGGCTTTGAGATTTAATATTCTTGCTAGCAAAGCAGAAAATGGTGGACTGATTCATGTTGAAGATAAAACTTATGATCTTAATGAGGGCGATTTAATGGCTTATCTTGTTAGTGAATATTATCACAGTGTAGAAACTTGTAACGGTGACAACCCAAGAATATTGTTTATGTTTGGATTTTGCGCGAATAAAGAAAACTGGGAAAATCAATAATTATGAACTATCTTTTCTATGCTTTTCAAGATGAACAGACGATCTTTTTATTCTGTACGATACTACAAACCTTGTGTTTGATCTATCTCGTGTGGAGGAGCTCATGAAACATATTTTAGAACTCTTAATTTGCTCCACCGTAGGAGCATATTGTGCTTATCGTTGTTACGCGGTAATGCCAGAAGCTATAGAATATATTCTATCAATAACGTCCCAATATTTTAATAGGGTAGAAGAGATAGAGTCTCTTATCGAAGAATCTATGGAATAAATGGTGTATTAATAATTATCTTTAACTTTTAAGGATAAACTAATATGCCTGCAATAAAACCCGGTTGGAGATCAAGTGAATTTTGGGTAACTTTAGTAAGCTTCATTTTTAGCGGAGCTTATTTAACTGGTTTATTAAATGATCATGGTCAAAAAGAAGATTTGATCACAGAAGGTAGCAGAGGAGTTGAGGCTGTTATCTTGATTATCGGACAATTAACAGTATTATATAGATATGTAAAAGGGCGTAGCGATATTAAAAAAACTTGGTGGAATACTGCCTCTCCAGAAGAAAGAAAAGCTGCTAATCGAAAAACTAGTAAAAGAAAAAGTAAACCCAAACCAAAAATAAAGGTTCAAAATAATGACAACAACCTTATCAGTAAATAATATAGAAACTTTAGTAGAAAGTGCCAAAAAAACTTTGAAATCGGTCTCAGCTGTTGCTATGCCAGAAGCATGGAAAGTTTTGCAACTGGCTGTGGCAGAAGTTATACAAAGCATAGAAGATAATAGTCCTAATTTAAAGGGAGCCGACAAAAAGACTCTAGCTATGACTATGCTAAGTAATTTTTATGATCAAGTTTTTACAATAATAAATTTTCCATTTGTTCCTAAATTTTTACAGCCTATTATACAAAAGAGCGTAAAGAGCTTGATGATGATTTTAGTTAGTGCTAGTATCGATTCTTTGGTTACTATTTTTAGAAATAGTGGCGTTTTTAATAAACCAGACAGTGTAATTCCAGAAGTTGATAATAATCCAAAAGTTTCAGACAAATAAGTGAGGAAAAAATGAATTTTAACGAAACGTTCCAAGAATTTAGTAGTAGAGTAACAACAACAGATTTGGCCCTATATGCGGGTGCCGGATTGGTATTGTGGGTATTATTCAAGGATAAGCTCAGTCCAGTACAAAAACTATTGGCTGGTTTAGTAGATAGTGTAAAAAATTTACTAGGTTCAAACAAGACTACTGTTCCGGGTGTTGTTACAGTTCCTGTGAATGTTAAAGAAAGTGTGGTTGATACTGATGATCTATTTTTTAAATTAGTGGCTAGTTGGAAACAAACACGAGATTTGGCAGTAAGTAGCGGGTGTGAAGAGGCCGTTAAAGTTGCTGATCAAATGTTCCCATACTTAAGCCCGACTGTCTGCTCAAAGAAGGAAGTACTATGAATAATAATTTAACTAAAGTTTTATTAACTATTGGAGCCTTGTTAGTAGTTTGGGGATTGATTGGAAATAAACTATCAACTGTTATTAGTCCAAATAGTCCTGTTTCAGTAGATGTTATGGAATTACTACCACCAACTGATTCAGCTGTTAAAAAAGAAGCTGATGAGGTGGTGAGTTTGATAAAATCTTACGGCGGATCCAAAAGCGATTTCAAAAGATTACGCGATCTTATGTTAGATCTGGGTCGCTTGGTTGAATTAGACGGTGAAGATGAAATTGTAAAAAATACTGATGAAATTCGTCAGGCCAATAGTTTATCTGGTCCCATGTTAAGACTTGATATGAAAAACAAATATAAAGATCTTAAAAAAGAAAGTCAAGATGTTATAGTAGCAAGTATTGGCGATGATAATATACCATTAAGTAAAGAACTACGACCCAAAGCTGTAGATGGTTTTAAAGCTTTAGCTTGGGCTTATAATGAGGGTAGTAAATAATGCCAAGAATGACATCTCAACAACTATACGAAAAATATAAAAATGGATTTGCGGGATGCGTGTATGAACCTCATGTGTTTGATCATTTCATGGAAAATGCTAAATATGCTTATTTTGCAGACGGAGCAAAAAAAATTAAAAATACCGGCAAAGGACAATTAAGCAGACCGTACCTCTCTTATTTAAAATTTGATAAAGGGGCTTTTAGTGAACGCCAGACTTTAGGTGACTGCACTAGCCACAGCACAAGGAACGCTTGTGATATTAGTAGGGCGGTAGAGATAGATATAAAAGGAGACCGTGAAGCATGGATAGCAAGAGGAGCAACAGAAGCCATATATGGAAATCGTGGGCATAGCGGAGAAGGATCTAGCTGTGCAAGAACTGTAGATTTTGTTACTAGAGTTGGTGGAATTATAGCTAGACAAAATTATCCGGGAGTTGCTGATTTTAGTAAGTATAATGGTAGCATGGGTGGCAATTGGGGAGGACGAGGATTACCAGATAAAGTTATAGATTTAGCCAATGACCATCAAATGAAAACTGCAAGTTTAATCAGAACCTTAGAAGAAGCACGAGATGCTTTGGCTAATGGCTATGGATTATCTGTTTGTAGTAATCAAGGTTTTAGTAGTGTAAGAGACAAAAAAGGATTTGCTAAACCACAAGGACAGTGGCTCCACGCGATGTGTTGGGGAAGTTGTGATGATACGGGTTCCGATTTAAGTTTTCTTGTATTGAATAGTTGGGGAAAAGGATGGAATAGTGGTGGCCATCCAGATTGGGGACAATTGCCAGATGGCTCATTTTTAATTCATAGTGATGTGGCAGAAAGAATGATAAAACAGGGCGGGGCATTCGCCATAAGTAATTTCGATGGTTTTCCTGTACAAAAACTACCAGACTACGGATTTGACTATCTATAAGAATTAAAGCTAAGATATTAATGGTGTATTATTATATAGAATAAATATACCATAAGGAATATCTTATGAATCTTAGAGAACGATTACAAATTCGAGGTTTAGTTAATCTAGTAATAAGTGTTATTGAGAGATTAGTTAATTTAATTATTAAGCTATCTCCTAAAAATAATCCCGTTTCCCCACCATCTGTCAAACCAGAAAAGAAAAAACCTCTTAAAAAGGTAGTCGATACTATTAATAATATAGTACCACTACCATGGAGAAAATAATATGAATAAAATTTTATTTGGTTCATTGGTCTTTTCATTTTTATTTTTCGGTGCCAGTTATTATGGCTCCACAACCGCTCCTGTAACTCTTGCTGGCGCTATTATTAAAAGTAAGCACAAGGATGAAGTAACAGTTAAATACAAACGTAAAGACTGTCCTGTGTGCAAAGGTAAGGGTTGGTATATGAGTGGAGATAATATTAAAAAGATTGATTGCTCATATTGTGAGCCAGAAAAGGGGTCGATCATTCAAGCTCCAGCAGCCCCTAGTAAAGATAATTGTCCAAATGGTGTTTGTCCTATTAAAAAACCACAAGGTAAATAATTATGGATAATAAAGAACAACTTAAAAATATTGCATTAAAAGTTTTAAACAAATCTAGTCTTCCTAAAAATGATAATTACTCTTTTGATCCTTTTACTATTTTGATGATCATCAGCGTTATACTAACATTAATAAGAATACTACAAGAATGTAATAAAAATAAGCTTCACAAAGATTGCTCATTAAGTGACAAGTGCTCATTATATGGTACACAAGTTAAAGAATATAGTATGCGTCGAGGATGGTTCACAAAAATGAGAATAAAAAAAATATTGCGACGAGAAATGAAGCCAGATGACTATAATAAATATTCATTATCAATAGTGAATAGTTTATTAGATAACGGAGAAACCCTCACGGATGAAGAACTACAAACCCTAGTGGAGGCGTCAAATGTTTAGTTTATTAGTATGGTGTGTTTATGGTTTATTTGTAGGGTCTATTGCTAAAACTATAGTTCCCGGAGATGAAAACTTTGGCTTTGTAAAGACCGTAGCATTAGGAGTAGTGGGATCATATATGGGCGGTGCTATTCTGTACCTATTGGGTACGTATGAATCATTATCTCCAGCAGGATTGTTTGCGGGCGTAGCAGGAGCTATAATATCATTAGTTCTATATAACAAGCTCGTAAAAAAATAATCTTGACCCAAACGATTTTTTTGGTAATATAGTCCTATCCAACACCCATTTCTCACTAAATTAGGACTATATTGTTTTTATGTCTAGACCATCATGGACGGATTATTTTTTAGGTCTAGCTAAAGTAATATCTCAACGCAGTCACGACATACACACAAAACATGGTTGTGTTATCACGGATCAAAACAATAGAATCCTAGGAGTAGGATATAATGGATTTCCCCGAGGCCTAAAAGATGATCAATTGCCATTGTCTAGACCAGATAAGTATTTCTGGATGGTACATTCAGAAATTAACGCTTTATCTAATTGCGTTGTAAGACCAGATAACGGTATAGCATATGTAACAGGTCAATGCTGTAATAATTGTATTATTTCTTTATGGCAAGAAGGTATAAAAACCGTCTACATGATAGATGATCACGGAACATTTTTATTCGATGAAGAGTCCAAAAAACGATTTGATACTTTTGTAGAAATGAGTGGTATAAAAATTTCTAAAATAGATCCAGATCTATCATGGCTGAGACAATTAGCTGGTGTAATATGATGCATATACTTTTTTATATATTGGTTATTTGGTATTATTATCAGTTCTGGTTTGTTGACAATTTTGATCCTATGGGCAAAGAATTTGCAAACTTGGTTATATTAGGCTTGTTGACACTACTAATCAAGAATGGAGAAAAAATATGATATTTGATGAACAAATCAGTCGCAAGCCAGACCACTACCCATGGACTCAAGAGTTCATAGAGGCTATGCATAACGGCTTCTGGACTCATAGAGAATTTAATTTCAGTAGTGACATACAAGATTTTAAGGTCAATCTATCAGAACAAGAACAGCAAATAATAACTAGAGCATTATCAACTATTGGACAGCTAGAAATTAGTGTTAAGAAATTTTGGGCCAAACTAGGAGATAATTTACCTCATCCCAGCCTTAATGATATGGGATATGTTATGGCCAATGTTGAAGTTATCCACGGGGATGCTTACGAGAGACTTCTAGAGGTGTTGGGTATAGATGAGGCCTTTGACAATATACTGGCACTTGATATTATTAAAGGTCGTGTTAACTATCTTAGAAAGCACCTACATAAATTTCATGATAATAACAAAAAACAATTTATTTATTCGCTGATATTATTTACGTTATTTGTAGAAAATATAGCTTTATTTTCTCAATTTTATACTATCAGCTTTTTTGGTCGTTATAAAAATGTGCTCAAAGACACAAACAAACAAGTAGAATACACATCCCGAGAAGAAAATTTACATGCAATGATAGGTATAAAAATTATTAACACTATTAAACAAGAATATCCAGAATTATTTGATAATGAATTACAAGCTAAAATCGAACACGAAGCCAGAGATGCAGTTAAATATGAATGTCAGATTATAGAATGGATAGTTAATGGATACTCTCATGAAAAGCTTAATTCTAATCTATTAAAAGAGTTTATTAAAAACAGAATGAATGAATCTTTAAAGCAGATAGGGTATGATTCAATTTTTGAAGTAGATCAAAACATTATTTCTAAAACATTATGGTTTGACGAACAGGTTTTAGGAAATAATAGTACAGATTTTTTTCATAGTAGACCAGTTGAATATGCAAAGTTTTCTCAAAGTTTTGATTCAGAGGATTTATTCTAATAAAAGATTATGAATAAATGTAAACGAGCCATATATAGACTTGATTCTGTTTCTAAGCCTTTTTATGTATACTGTTTGTACTATTCTAAAACTCCTAAGAATATTAGATATAATAAAAATTATGTATTTTATGTAGGTAAAGCCAAAAATTCCACAGTACTAGCATACCGTAGAGAAAGAGAACATATAAGAGAGGCATATATCCCAGTTTCTTGGAACTTTCATAAATCAAGAAAAATCAGACTATTAGAAACACAGGGATATTATATCATGTCTAAAGTTTTGGGAGAATTTTATTCCGAAAATAAAGCCTATAGCGCAGAGCGTAGATGGGAAAAATTCTTCTTAAATAATGGAAATGATCTAACAAATATGATCCCATGCGGAGTTAAATCTCTAGGATCAGGCGAAAAACATCCATCTTTTAATCCAAAATTAAGAAAAAACAGTCAAAAAATTATACGACTATACACAGTAGAGTTTTGGCCTATTCAGAGAATATGCAGGTATTATAATATATCACAAAAAACCGTTAAAAAAATATTATTTCAAGAATCGAATAACAAACAAAGAATTAAGAATTTACGAAGTGCTGTTTGGAAAAAACAAAAAGAAATAGTATCATCATATCAAAAGAATATCTCTACGAATAAATTAGCGAAAAAATACAAATGTGCTGCAAATACTATTATTAGTATTTTGCAATTCAATAATATTACAATTAGGCCTCGATCACGACTTAAAAAATCCTCCAAAGCTTGGATAAAAAAAGATCAAATTATTAGAGAGTTTTTATCTGGAAAGTCCCGAGAATATCTGTGTAAAAAATATAAATGCGATGCAAAATGTACATTAACACCAATACTGAGAGAGGCAAATCTAATATGAACGAAGAAAAAAAGGATTTTTATTGGTTAAATAAACAATCCAGATTATTTCTAGAGAGGGGCTATCTTAGTGAGGGCGTTTCTCCAGAAACCAGATATAGAGAAATTAGCGATACAGCAGAAAAAATATTAAAGATCGAAGGTTTTTCAGATAAATTCTATAGTTATCTAGCTCGTGGATTTTATTCTTTGAGCACTCCGGTAATTACTAACTACGGAAATGAACGAGGTCTACCAGTAAGCTGTTTTAATAGCTATATCGGTGATACTATGGAAGATATCTTAACTAAAGCATCTGAAGTAGGGACTATGAGTAAATTAGGAGGCGGTACTAGTGGTTACTTTGGAGATTTAAGACCGAGAGGTGCAAAGATTAGCGTTGGTGGGGAAAGTGGCGGACCTGTCCATTTTATGGAAATATACGATACAGTTGCTAACGTAACTAATCAAGGTTCTGCTCGCAGAGGAAGTTTTGCCGCATATCTTCCTGTTGAACATCCAGATATAGAAGAGTTTTTACAAATCCGAAGTGAAGGACATCCTATTCAAAATATGAGTATTGGAGTAACCATAGGTGATGAATGGATGAAAAATATGATAAATGGAGATAAAGATAAAAGAAAAATTTGGGCTAAGATTATTCAAAAAAGATTTGAAACTGGCTATCCTTATATATTCTTTAATGATACAGTCAATAACAATGGTCCACAAGTTTATAAAGACAATAATATGAAAATTAAATGTGGAAATTTGTGCAATGAAATAAATCTTTATTCTGACGCAAATAATAGTTTTGTTTGTGTATTATCTTCATTAAATCTATTACACTGGGATGAAATTAAAGAGACAGATGCTATAGAAACATTAATATATTTCTTGGATAGTGTAAATGAAGAATTTGTGCAAAAAAGTGAGAACTTAAAGTTTATGGAAACTGCCAATAATTTTGCTAAAAATCAAAGAGCTTTAGGTATGGGGGTGTTGGGATGGCATTCTTTTTTACAAAGCAAAATGATAGGTTTTGAGTCAATGATGGCTAAAAGCTTAAATATCGAAATATGGAAAACAATAAGAGAAAGAGCAGATAAGGCCACAATAGAATTAGCCAAGCTTTATGGAGAGCCCCCTTTATTAAAAGGATATGGTAGAAGAAATGTTACAACCCTTGCTGTTGCTCCAACAACATCCTCGTCATTTATTTTAGGTCAAGTTAGTCCTAGTATAGAACCATTAAATAGCAATTATTTTGTTAAAAAGCTAGCAAAGGGTAGTTTTACTTATAAAAATCCTTATCTTAAAAAACTTCTGAAAGAAAAAGACAAAGATAACGACACAGTATGGAAAGATATTCTAGTTAGGGGCGGTAGTGTACAACACTTAGACTTTTTAACCCAACAAGAAAAAGATATATTTAAAACATTTGGAGAAATTAGTCAAAAAGAAATTGTTATTCAAAATATTCAAAGACAAAAATATATAGACCAAGCCGTCTCTCTAAATCTTATGATACCCCCATCCTGCCCGGCCAAACAAGCTAGTGATCTATTAATATATGGATGGGAAAATGGGATAAAAACATTTTATTACCAAAGAAGTTCGAACCCCGCTCAGGAATTAGCCCGAAGTATTTTAACATGTAGTAGTTGCGAGTCGTAAGCAGTCTTATAATAAGGAAAATAATAAATATGGGAAATGTATTTCAAGATCAAACAAAATTTATGGTAGCTTGTGATCAAACGGTATGTGAGTGGAACGAATCACAGTTAGCCATGTATCATAATCTAATAAAGGAAGAAACTCAAGAGCTTCAAGACGCGTTTGACAATAACGATAGAGTAGAAATCTTAGATGCTCTAATAGATATTTTAGTTGTTACCGCAGGCGCTATTAATAGCATGGGAGCTAATGGAGAAGCTGCATGGGACGAGGTTATGAAAACTAATTTTGCTAAAATAGATTTAGAAACAGGAAAAGTTAAAAAGAGGTCTGATGGTAAAGTTTTAAAACCAGATAATTGGCAATCTCCAAACTTGAAACCTTATGTTATATAAAGTATGGTGTATATATCAATACATAATTGGTATACATTACTTTATAAACAAAGGGTAACAATTGAGAAAAAATAACAAAAAAAAGTCAAAAGTTATAGACGCAACTCAAGAATTACAAACCCCTCAATTATATCGAAATAGATTAAAACCAAGAAGCGAAAACCAAAAAGAATACATCAGAACAGTCGCCGAAAATACAATCACCTTTTGTCAAGGTGTGGCCGGTTCTGGTAAAAGTCATATTGCTATAGGTATGGCTTTGGAATATCTACTTGAGAACAAAGTAAAAAAAATTATTATTACTAGACCAGTGGTTGAGTCGGGAGAAAAAATAGGATATTTACCAGGAACAGCAGAAGAAAAATTACATCCTTATCTTTTGCCTTTATTAGATGAGGTTAATTATTTTATTTCATTGGCAGAATACACATCTCTCAAAACTAATAATAAAATAGAAATTGTACCATTAGGATTAATGAGAGGACGTAATTTCCATAACTCTTTTATAGTTGCTGACGAGTGCCAAAATGCTTCATATGAACAATTAAAAATGTTATTAACCAGAATAGGAAACAATAGCAAAATGATTCTGACAGGAGACGTCAGTCAATCAGATCTACACAGACATATACAGGGCGGTTTTCATAATATGATCAATGCTCTGCATGGAGTTGAAGGAATAGGTCTGTCTGTTCTTACTAATACTGATATTGTAAGAAATCCCATTATAGGAAAAATTATTAGCAGATTAGATTCTTACGAAAATGAAACAGGAAAACAATAGATGCTTAGTTCTAAACGCTGACTATTCTCCATTAGGTATAATAGATTGGAAGAAAGCAGTGGTTTGGAGTTTAAAATACGAGAACGGGTCTCATAGAGGTATAGAAGTTCTGGATTTCTATAAAGACGACTCTATTATTGGAGCACATAATAAAAGATATCCAATTCCTTGCGTTATGCGAACTTGTAAATATTTTAAGTTAAATTTTCAACGTGTAAATTTTTCACGTAAAAACATTTTTATTAGAGATAATTATATTTGTCAATATTGTGGCATAATGAAGGGAATAAACGAATTAACTTATGACCATGTCATTCCAAAATCTAATTTCAAATATAAAAATTCTACACCTACTTGCTGGACTAATATAGTCACGGCCTGTACTGCGTGTAATAGGAAAAAGGGTAATAAAACTCCAAAACAGGCGAATATGCCTCTAATAAATTTGCCAATAGAACCAAAAAAACATTTTAAATACTTGCCTGTGGCTAGGCAATTATCTACTATAAGGCAGGATATTCCAAAAGAATGGAAAATTTATTTACCCGAAAGTTATATGGAATAGTTACCAAATGAAAATAGACAGATCTCAATTTTTAACCAAAGAAGTAATCTCTGAACAAAAACTATATACAGTCTTAGGAGAGGAGCAGTTTACAGACTCCGATGGATTTCCACGAGTCAATATTGAAAATGACAAAGTATTCGCTAAAGCTATCAAAAATAAACTCGGTAAAAAGTTTAATTCGGATCATCAGTATAGGTTTTACATCAAAACAGATCCTAATAATAACATACATAATCCAATACAGATATATTCATCGATTAAAAATAAAGACAATAGGTCTTTTTTAAATAAAACCTGCAAGTCAGAAACAGTATTTACAGAAGTAACCCAAAATATCTTTAATCAATATATCAATTTTTTAAAAAGTAAAAATACTCAATGGTTAGATAGCGCTCAACGAGAATTAAAGTAGTATGCCTAGCTATACGTTTATTTGTTACAAATGCGATAAAAAATTTGAGATACTATCATCAATTAGAGAATATACTGATAAACAAAACTGTCCGATATGCAATAGTCAAACAAATGTTTCTAGATGCTATATAGAGGATGCAGCTACCCTAAATGCTTCAGTAAAAAAATCTGACGACGAATTAAAAACAGTAGGGGATTTAGCAAACAGAAATAGAGACAGGATGTCTGATACTCAAAAAGAAGAACTGTACGAGAAACACAATGAATATAAAGACAAACCATCGAATAAACCATTACCAAAAGGATTCAAGAGACTACAAAAACAACCCAAAACAAAATGGATATAATTATGCTAAACAATATTGATAATACTCAGCCGGAAAATTTTTTAGATGTTACTTCTCAATACTCTGATTTGTTCGAAGGTAAACAAAAAAAAATAAATTGTCCATACGAATTAGTCTTTAACATAACAGCCTATCTTATGAAAGAAAATGAAAATGGAGAAGATATGTCGGCGGAGCAAATATCCGGCAAAAATTTTCATATACCAGTAAAAGACGGTGCTGATCCTAAATTGTTTATGAATACGTTCTTTGAATTTTTAGAAAATTGTTTATCTAAATCAGCAAAGCATGCTTATGAACAAGAACCAAAAAATGAACCAAATGTCTGAATATTACATAGAGAATAATAAAAACTTATCGGACCGTAACGAATACTATACTATGCTAGGTCAAGAAGATTATTTGGACCACAGCAATAATCCGAGATGTAATAGCGAGCTTTCTAATAAATTACTAGCAAAAAAAATATATAGAGATAACGGTTCTTATAGATATTCTATAAAAATAGATAATAATGGGAAAATATATAATCCTTTATCTATATACGGAGATGTAAAGCAAACATCGTTCTTAGATAGAGTCTGTAGATCTCAAAATAAATATAGAGAAGTAAACTACAAAGCTTTCGAGTTGTATCTTCAATTTTTAAAAACCAAAAATTTAGCATGGTTACATAATGCAGAAAGGGAGGCCTGATCATGGCAAAATTAAATAAAACACAAAAATACGCTATTCTATGGTTACATAGCCAAGCTAAAACTAACGAACAAATAGCAGAAGAACTAAAGGTATCTGAAAAGCAAATTAGTAGTGTTATCAACATAACAACACAAACAGATAAATCAATACCTGTAGCCAAATCATCTGCCTCTCCTATTAGTAGATCGAAAAGTCTAATGATAACAGAAACAGCAGGTAAAAAAACAAAATCTGTTGCAATAATGACCAAAGAAGCCTCTATGATAAATGACGAGTATAAAAATAAAGTATTTCCTAATCAACAAAAAAATACAGATAAGTATATTTACCGACCAAATAAATAATAATGAAATACATTTCTAAGTATTCTAATGGTAAAGAGGTTTCGGTAGCTCAATATATCACAGAACTAATTTGTGAAAATAAGGCTAAGAAGGAAAAGTTAGATTTGCACTATAGATTCTGGACTAGTCCAAAATGGAACTATTATTACCGTAATCAAATAGCATCTGCTCATAAGCTTTTAGAAAAATATAATCCTAAAGCCGTTATAGCCGCTTTAACAGATCAAGAGGCTCAAAAAATATACTCTTTGCGAGCGCCTCATTTGTTGCCTATAATACAAAAACACGAGCTTTTACTGTCTGAGATGAACACTACGTTAACTTTAGAAATAGATAGAGCCACAGACAAGACATTTAGGAAAAATATAAAAAATTCCAACAATATCATATCAAAATTAAAGGATCTTGACAATGCCAATTAAAGAAGATATAACAAAAAGTTTTGGAGATAATATAGTCTTAACCGGCAACGCGATAGTTGACAAAAAGGTTCTGACTATACCAGTGAGCCCAGCTCTGGATATGATCTTGAATGGAGGCATACCCGAGGGCAGTTTTGTAATTTTAACAGGACAGCCTAAAAGTGGCAAAACCACAACTTCGTTAGACTTCGCCGCCACTGCTCAGAAAATGGAATACGCTCACGACTCTTTTAAAGACGGTAGACAGGTGTATTACCTAAATATCGAGGGTAGACTAAAAAAGAGAGATTTAGAAGGAATACCCGGATTGGATCTTAGTAGATTTCATGTTATTGGATCCCAACAAGGCAAGATATTACATGCAGAAGAGTACCTACAAATAGCAGAAAAGATTATTAACGAAGTCCCAGGATCTGTGGTTATTATTGATTCGTATTCTGCTTTGTGTACAGAAGCTGAAATAACTAGCGAAATGGACAAGATGCAAAGAGCAGACGGTGCTAAATTATTAGCAAAATTTTGTCGTAAAGTAGCTAACGTTATTCCTGTAAATCAAAATATAGTCATAGGCATAACTCATTTGATGGGCAATCCAACAGGATATGGTGCAGAATTTAAAGAAAAAAGCGGTCAAGCTATAGCATATCAAACAGATATAAAATTAAGAGTTAAAAGTTTTAAACCTTGGACTTTGAGTGCCGATAATACTCAAATCGGCCAAGAAATAGAATGGCAAGTAATTTGTTCGGCTCTTGGGCCTCCAGGAGGTTTGATAACCAGTTACTTGCGTTATGGAGAAGGCATAGATAAGTATATGGAGGCCATATCTCTCGCCTCAGACCTGGGTTTAATTCAAAAGGGCGGTGCGTGGTATACTTTAATTAGTGCCAAGGACAAACCCAAATTTCAAGGTACAGAAAAAGTTAGATCATATTTATTAGAAAATCCTCAAGAATATGAAAATTTGGTTAAAAATATCAAAGAGACTATGGGAATCAAATGTTGATTAAAGACTTAGATGGGGTTGAGCATAACTGGCATCTAACAGGATACATATCCAAGGGACGTCTGCAGAATAAGTCGAGCTTGCACCTGAAAGCCCGAGAAATTATCATAGAGACGTTCCCGACGCTACAAGTGCTAGAGGAAGTACCAGCGGTTATTAGAAAATCAGAGATATTATATTTAGATTTTTATTTGCCTCTTAAGAAATTGTGCATAGAAGTACATGGGGAACAACACTTCAAATTTATTCCATTTTATCATAATAATATGTTGTCTTTTTTAAAATCACAAAAAAGAGACAGAGATAAAACAGAATGGTGCGAATTAAACGGGATCAATCAAATATTTTTCAACTTCGACGAAAAGCCAGAAACTTGGAAGAGTAAGCTACATTATGAATAACAAATCAGCAAAAGAAGAGCTAACGCATTGGGACGAAGTTCTAGACGAGTATGAGAACGGCATAGGTTTGCCAAAATACTCTGCTGTTGCTTTACCAGAATCCGAATTGAATTCTTATCTCGTTATGGATAGACACCAAATAGAAACATTATCGCCAGAGGATTGCGCTCAAATATCTTATAGATTATCTCAATTTGCTTTTCATGTTCAAAGAACTTTAAATAGAGAGATAGCCAGGTATAACTGGGCAGAAGAAACAACTAAGGAAGCAATAGCTGACGATATAAATAATTACAAAGGATACGGATATATAGAAAAGTCATACCAAGCTATCAAACATAATGATAAGGCCTTGGGTTTGAATAAAATAAAAAAATACGCCAAACAAAGAATGGATAGACTATCATACTTAGCCAATAGTATTAAGCATTTATCGGATATTATTCTAGCAATTCAAAGAACGAAGGTACAATATGGATCTTAATCAACTATCTAATAATCCAGAACAAATCAAACAGTTAATAGGTTTATTACAGTCTTTACTACCAGACACAGAAAACCAAAAAGAAAAATCCGTAGACGGCGAATCTGTCAGTTACTTAAATAGTCGTAAAAAATCTGATACGCAACATCATAATAAATTTTTATCGATGCCAGAAATGAATATGCATAAGGAAGATCATGAACTAGATAAAAAACTTTCCAAACACGCTCCTGTAGCTCGCTCTAGAGAGTATGACCCTATCGAAGTGACGTGTAGAGTTTGTGGAAAAAAGGAAATCATCAACCCATCTCTAGTAGAGTCTGCTAGTAGATATAAATGTAATAAGTGTTCATCCTCAGCAGGTTAACAAATGATTTTGTGCGATGTATCAGCCGAAAGAGCTATTCTAAGCGGCTTGTTGGAATACGGAGAAGAAACCCTACTAGACATATCTGATATTGTCCAGGAGAGTTCTTTTACGGTAGATAGCAACCAATATATTTTTAAATGTTGCAAATATATCTTAGAAAAAGAACAGAATATAAAAACTATAGATTTAGCATCTATATACTCAGCCGCACAAGATTTGGGTCTATCTCATATATTAAATAGTAAGGACGAAGCTCAGCACCTAAAAGCAGTAAAAGATTTTCCTGTAGATAAAAATAATATCAGAAAATTTGCTGTTAAAATTAAGAAACTAGAAATCGCAAGGCTTTTACACAAAGAGCTTGGGGATGTTCAAGAGAAGATCCTGGATATTAATGGTTCCGAGCCATTGTCTTCCATACTAGGGATAGCAGAAGATTCTATATTTAATTTCTCGTCTTCATTAAATAATGATAAGGACAATCACCCATGTAAAATGGGCGACGATATAGAAGAGTATATTAATTTTTTACAAGAAAATAAGGTTGATCAGGTTGGCATCTCGACAGGTTTTCCGGTATACGATCAGGCTATCGGTGGAGGCTTGAGAAAAGGAACAATTAATGTTATAGGAGCAAGACCCAAAGTTGGTAAAACATTACTTGCAGACAATATAGGATTTCATATCGCTAAACAGAAGATACCTGTTTTAAATATGGACACAGAAATGAATAAAGAGGATCATATTCATAGATTACTAGCTATGAGTACGGAGATAGAAATAAATAAAATAGAAACTGGAAAGTTTTCAGAGTCACCCAGTATTCAACAAAAAATAACCGAAGCGGCAAAAACCATCAAAGACTGTCCATTATATCATAAAAGCATAGCAGGCAAACCGTTTGATGAACAGTTAGCTATTATGAGAAGATGGCTGGTAAAAGACGTTGGACTCAATGACGACGGAACAGCAAAGGAATGTGTGATTGTATACGATTATCTAAAACTAATGGATTCTACAGGCATATCCCAGGATATGAAAGAATATCAGGTTTTGGGTTTTATGATGACAAGTCTGCACAACTTTGCTGTAAAATACAAAATACCCATTTTAGCATTTATTCAACTCAATAGAGACGGCATTACAAAAGAATCTACAGATTCTGCAAGTGGATCCGATAGAATCATATGGCTATGTAGTAACTTTTCTATATACAAAAGAAAATCAGATGAAGAACTAGCAGAGGATGGCGGTAAGTCTGGTAATCGTAAATTAATACCTATTATTAGTCGTCATGGTGGAGGTTTGGACGATAATGATTATATTAATTGTCATATGAAGGGCTGGTGTGCAAAAATTGTAGAAGGTCAAACTAAATTAGAAATTGCTCATGATCTTAAATCAACTTCCGAAGGATTTGTATTAAATGATAACAATGAAAAAAATGAAGAAATCCCATTCGTATGATCAAGCTAAGCTAAAATACCTATCAGATATATTGTGCGACGATATAGACAGACTATTAGAAGTGCTTGGTATTGACTCATTTAAAAATTTAGGCAAAATGATCTCCATGAGCTGCCCGATACACGGAGGAGATAACGATACTGCTCTAAATATTTATCATCAAGGTGATCATTATAGAGGTAATTGGAAATGCAGAACTCATCACTGTGAAGAAATATTTAAAGGGTCTATTATAGGATTTATTAGGGGCTGCTTATCTCATAACTCTCATGGGTGGCAAAAATCCGGAGATCCAGTATGTTCTTTTAAAGAGGCCCTAGATTTTGCAACATTATTTTCTGAACAAGATCTTGATAAAATAAAAATTTCTAAGAAACATAAAGAAAAAACAGCATTTATCAATACTGTAAAGTACATATCTAAAGATATAAGTAAAACACCAAATACTGCAGGTGTTGATAGAAAAAATGTACAGAAAAACCTATTAATACCGTCTCCGTATTTTATTAGTAGAGGTTTTTCGGAAGAAATATTGACAAAATACGATGTTGGAGACTGTCTGATTTCTGGTAAGGAGATGAACTCCAGAGCGGTTGTGCCTATATACGATGATAGTCATCAATTTATGGTCGGATGTACTGGTAGAAGTATTTTCGCAAAGTGTGAAAAATGCAAAAGTTATCACGATAATATAGAAGAGTGCCCATCTGATGATAAAATATGGAAATATTCTAAATGGAAACATAATTTTGGGTTTAAAACTCAAGATTATTTATATAACTATTGGATGTCAAAGGATATAATAAAGGAAAAATCAGCGGTAATTATAGTAGAAAGTCCGGGTAATGTATGGAGACTATCTGAAGCGTCTATATATAATACCGTCGCTATTTTTGGATCGTCGCTGGCTGATAGACAAAAAATGATATTGGACAGTTCTGGTGCTATGACTATTATAACCATAATGGATAACGATGAAGCGGGACATAAAGCCGCACAGCAAATCGCACAAAAATGTAATAAAACATACAATATGATAAACGTGCGTATTAATTATGAAGATATTGCCGCAATGAATATCTCACAAATACAAGACGAAATATATCCTATTATAAAGGATTACGTATGATTTTAGGCTTATCAGGTAAAAAACAGTCTGGTAAAACAACGTCTGGTAATTTTGTTGTTTCTATGTTTATGGCGGATCTTGATATAGCTAAAACTATTAGATTAAATGAAGAGGGCCAAATAGAGGTTTCTGATTTGTTGGGCGACAAATTATATAAAGGGATATTTGATCCATCCTATTCTAGGTCTAATGATTATATTATTCGTCAAGTATTTGATTCATTACATAAAGAAATAAAATTGTACAGTTTTGCTGATATTTTGAAACAAAATATATGTATGGATATTCTTGGCATGTCTTATGATCAGTGTTATGGCAGTGACAATAATAAGAATTCTTTAACTGATATGATGTGGAATGGTAAAAAAATGACAGCCAGAGATATTATGCAATTTGTTGGTACCGATATTTTTAGACAATTAAAACCTGATGTATGGGTGAGCGCAACTTTAAACAAAATAGCCAAAGATAAACCCAAATTAGCAATTATAACAGATTGTAGATTTCCTAACGAAATAGCAGCTATAAAAAATTGTAATGGTAAAATTATTAGACTAACTAGATCTCCATTTTATTCAGAACATATTAGTGAAACAATCCTAGATGAAGATAATTATGACTGGTCAAATTTTGATTATATTATAGATAACAAAGATATGTCTATACTTGATCAATGTAATCAAATGCAAAAGATATTAATCGAGGTGCTATCATAATCGTTACATACTTTAGAAGTTCGTCATATAATACTCACAGTATGTGCGAGCAGCAATACTTCGCGGAATACGTATTAGGTTGGCGAGGATTAAGCGGCTTAAAGGCGTCGAAAGGCACAGTTGTTCATAAAGTATTAGAGATGCTAGCGGTCATCAAAAAGGCGCAGCAAGATAATATTAAACAGATAAATGACGATATTGTTGGAATGATTTCATGCGACAATTACAACGTAGATTCTATCACAGAACAAGTATATAAACATTATTCGGAAGCAGAGAAACATCATGCATGGTCTATTAAAGATTATAAAGACTGTAATGCATGGATTAAAAAAGCTATAGAATTTAATAATGGTATGTTTGATCCTAGAAATACTACTATTATACAACCAGAACAACATTTTGATATTGTGATACAAAAACCTTGGGCTGAATATTCATACGACACGCCGGATGGTAAACTAGAAGGATATCTAGCTCTTAAAGGCACAATAGATCTTATAACACAAGTAGACGATAAAACTTTTGAAATCGTAGACTATAAGACCGGGAAAAGATTAGATTGGGCGACCGGACAAGAAAAAACACAAGAAAAATTAGAAAAAGATCCTCAGTTACGAATATATCATTATGCGGTAAGTCATTTGTATCCGGATATAGATCATATTATTTTTACTATTTATTTTATCAATGATGGGGGACCGTTCTCTATCTGCTTTGATAAATCGGATATTATAGAGACAGAGAATATGTTAAGGCAAAAATTTGATATTGTAAAAAAAACAAGAAAACCCAGACTGAACAAAACATGGATGTGTAATAAGCTATGCCATTTTGGTAAAACCACGTTCGAAAATACTCCAATAGAGCCAATTATAGAATATAGAGATAATCAGGTTTGTTCTGTAGGTACTACTATGACAAAATGCGAACAAATCAAACACGATATAGAGTTGCACGGGATGGATCTTGTGGTAAACTTGTACAAGCATCCCAATCATACTTTTGGCAAATACAAAGCTCCTGGATCAACAGAGCAATAGTATAACACTAACTTTATAAGGAGACAATATAGATGGACGTGAATCAAAGGTACATACCTTTACACGTCCATTCTTAAGGAAAATCTCATTTTTCTTTATTGGATGGACTATCTAAGCCAGATCAAATAGCAAAAAGATGCACTGATATAGGAGTGACTGCTTGTGCCTTAACAGATCACGGCACGATATCCGGTTCTGTGCAATTTTATCAAAATATGAAAAAAGCCGGTATTAAACCTATACTTGGCTGTGAATTGTATATATCTAATTATGATTCCAAAATCAAAAATAAAGAAAATACTGCGCTAGGTCATTTTATAGTTTTGGCTAAAAATTTAGCTGGATGGAAATCATTAATAAAAATAGTCTCTGCTTCTAATCATAAAGACAGCTTTTATCACAAGCCCAGATTAAGTATAGATGAGCTGGCTCATTATCTAGACGGTAATATTATCGGTTTTTGTGGACATTTGGGTTCTTATTTACCAAATCTCATATCAAATCAAGATGCTCATTCGTCGAAAAAAATAGCCGTAGATTTTGTATCTAAGATGAAAGAGATATTCGGTGATAATAATTTTTTCTTAGAGTCTCAACTTATGGATAGAGGCAACCTGCCAGAACAAACAGATCTATCGAAATTTATGAAGCAACTTGGCTCAGAAACAAACACAATGGTCATATGCACACCGGACGCGCATTATTGTAATAAAGAAGACGCGGTCGATCAAAGAATACTACTATGTAATAATCTTAAAACAACATTAGTAGAGATGAACAAAAAAATTCTCAACAATGAAGATGTTGCTATGTCGTGTTTCTTTAAATCTGATAATTATCATATTTTATCTCCAGAAGAAATATATGAATTACATACGGTGGAAGAAATAGAGAATACTCACTATTTAAATTCTTTATGCGAAGAATACGATATACTGCACAGGCCTATGCTTCCAGAATTTAAGTGTCCCGATGGTTATAATCCAGATGAATATCTTAGACAGCTTTGTCGAGATGGTTGGCGCGATAAAATAGCTAATGTTATTCCAAAAGAACAGCAAAAAGAATATGTTGAGAGAGTGAAATATGAACTAGAAATACTACAAGGAGCAGGGCTAAGTAGTTATTTTTTAATAGTTCAAGATATTTTACGTTTTGTTAGAGAAAATAACTGGCTACCAGGAAATGGTAGAGGTAGTTCCGCTGGATGTTTAGTGTCTTATCTAATAGGTATTACGGGAATAGATCCTATCAAATATAATTTATTGTTTGAAAGATTTTTTAATGCAGCTCGCGCAGATTCTATGCCAGATATAGATGTAGACGTTCCTATCAATAAGAGAGAACAGATTATAGAGTATATTAAAAATACTTATGGTCATAATAAAGTATCTCAAATGATCACATATAACACAATGAAAGGCAGAGGAGCTTTAAAAGAAGTATTAAGAGTATATGATAATATTAGTTTTGAAGAAATGAATAGAATAACTAAAAACATACCGGATGAAGCTAAAATTGCCGACGAGCTTCAAGAAATGAAAGAAGATACCGGCGAATCTTCTATTATACGTTGGGCATTAGAAAATAATGTTGACAAGCTCAAGGATTGGTGTTATATTAATGATGCCGGGGATCTTGAAGGGCCTTTGTCCAAAAGATTTGAACAGGCAATTCGTTTGGAAGGAACCAAATCTAATCAATCAAAGCATGCTGCTGGTATAGTTATTAGTACTCAAGATTTAGCTTCGGTTTGTCCTATGATATATGATTCAAAAACAGATCAACCGATAGCTGGTATGGAGATGCAAGATTTGGAAGCGTTGGGTGTAATAAAGTTTGATATATTAGGTATAGCCTTATTGGATAAAGTTATGACGATATCAGACCTATTAAAAAATGGAGAATAAAATGGTAGAAAAAACTTTTGCAGAAATTGCTGTGGGATCTCAGTTCGTTGTTAATGGTTTGGAGTATGTAAAAACAGAAACTGTTAGAGTTTCGTGTTGTCAGTCTATTAATGCTCATGTTGTTAATGAGCCAAACGCTAGGGTGTTTTTTCAAGACTCAACAACGGTATCTGTGAATGCCTAATTTTCAAAAAATTTGTGTGTTTGATTTAGAAACTGATGGGTCTAATCCAGATAAATGCAGCCCAGTACAAATAGCTGCAATTATCGTTGATCCTATTAAATTAGAGGTTGTTCCAGATTCCGAATTCAATATTAATTTGAAACCAGAAGCCATACAAGATAATCCAGATTACAATTATAGCGATAGCGATGTACTTGATTTTCATGCGAAGGTGCGAGGATCTTCAAAAGAAGATATACTGAAATCTTGGCATGATTATCAAAAACAAGAAATAGGATGGAAAATGTTTGTCTCCTATTTGGAATTATATCACATTAGATCGGATAAAAAATCTTGCTTTACTGCGCCTATCGCTGGCGGTTTTAATATTAATCGTTTTGATTTACGTATTATAGATAGACTGAGTATTAAATATAATAACTTAAATAAAGAGGGCAGGTCCTCATTGTTTTATCCACGAGATGTTATAGATATAATGAATGTCTTATTCTATTGGTTTGAAGGATCTAACGAACTTAAAAACTATACACTAGATAATTTTAGAGACTATCTAGGCATAAGTAAAGAAGGAGCACACGACGCCCTAAAAGATGTCAAAGACACTGCGCAAATAATGATTAGATTTTTAAAATTACATAGAAATTTAGGACAAAAGGTTAAATTTAAAGGCTCTTTTTTAAATGGCTGAATTCTTTGCTTTTGATTGTGGATGTAAATTCCCTATCTTGGATAATACGGGGGATTATCCTAAAATAGATTTTTCTCCTCAAATTGAAAATATTAACTTTGAATGCTCAAGAACATGGGATCTTATCGGTTCCGGCAATACCAAAGGCGTCTTTCAATTAGAATCAAGACTAGGCCACATGATGGCCAAAAAATTAAAACCAGAGAATATAGAACAGTTATCAGCTTTAATAGCAGTACTCAGACCAGGAACTTTAGAAGCAATTAGAGACGGTAAAAGCGTTACTAACCATTATATAGATAAAAAGAACGGTCAAGAAAGCGTGGATTATTTTCATTCTGCTTTGGAGCCTATTCTAGATAAAACCTATGGAGAAATGATTTATCAAGAACAAGCGATGGAAATAGCTAAAAGTATAGCCGGGTTTTCTCTAAAAGAAGCAGACAATTTAAGAAAAGCTATCGGAAAAAAAAAACCAGAAGAAATGGCCAAACTGCGTACAAGATTTATAGAAGGAGCCACAAAAAATAATATAGTCACAGCCAAACAAGCAGAAGAAATTTTCGGTTGGGTAGAAAAAGGACAAAGGTACAGTTTTAACAGATCTCATTCGGTATCATATGCTATTAATGCGTTTATATCAGCATATGCCAAAGCTCACTTTCCTCGTATTTTTTTTGCTTCGTATCTAAAATTTGCTAAAGACAAAATGGATGCCCAGAGAGAAATCAAAGAGCTAGTTAGAAACGCTGGCGAAATGGATATTGTTGTTAAGACGCCAGATTTTAGAAATCTAAATCGGTTTTTTATACTTAAAAACAAAGATATATATTTTGGTTTAACGGATATAAAAGGCGTTGGTGAATCAGTATATTCGAAGATATTAGAGATATCAAAAAATATCGATATGCAAAATACTGATTGGCTAACAATATTATTAGAGATATTAGTTAATATTAACTCAACAGCAAGTAAGGCCTTGATTAGCTCTGGAGCATTCGACTATGTAAGAAAATATAGAACAGAAATGTTATTTGAATATGAAATAGCTATTACTTTGACAAAAAAAGAAATACAACATCTATTAGAGATAAAAAGAATAGCAAAACCCTCAAGCTTATTACATTTATTGGGTATGGGATTATCTCAAAATATCAGTAATAAAAAACGCATGGAAGTTTTACGCAATCTATATAATTCTATGCAAAATCCCCCATATTCTATGAGTGATAAAATAGAGTGGTTATCCGACACAGAAAACTCATTGCTAGGAGTAAGTATTACTTGCTCCAAACTAGACTCCTATGATATGGAAATGACTAACACAGATTGCAAAACATTCAAAAATTCTGGATACTCAGGAAATATAATCATAGCCGGCGAAATTACAAACGTTAATATTGTAAAAACAAAAACGGGTAAAAATCCCGGTCAAGAAATGGCTTTTGTAAGCATAGAAGATCAAACCGGTATGCTTGATTCTTTGATTTTGTTTCCAGAGAAATGGTTAGAATTTAAATCTCATTTATATATTGGTAATATTCTAATTTTTGTAGGCAACAAAGCCAAAACAAAAGATGGGCTGATAGTAGAAAAATGTTTCGTTCCGAAATCTTGACACTGGATGTTCAATTTTTATTATATGGTGTTAGGTTTTGGTTTTTATTTTATTTAAGGAGACGATATGAATATCACAATTTTGCGCGGTAATCTAGCTAGAGACCCAGAACTACGTACGGTTAATACTGGAGGTAAGCAAACCTCAGTTGTTAATTTTACAGTTGCTGTGTCTAGGGAATATACAAAGGCTAGTGGGGATAAAGATAAGATTACTTCTTTTATCAATTGCGAAGCCTGGGATAGTGGAGCAGAAATTATTGGCTCTTCTTTTAAGAAGGGCGATCTGGTTTTAGTAGAGGGATCTTTACGTAATGATACTTGGGAAAAAGACGGTGTGAAGCATAGCAGTCTTAAGGTAAGGGTTAATAACTTCTCTAAGATAACTAAGCTATCTAATAAAACCAAGTCTTCAAGTCAGCAAGAGACACCAGAAACGGTTGCTTTCTAAGGTACTGATTCTGATTAAGGACTATTCATGACTAAGAGGGGCTGTTAGCTAGCCCCTTATTAGTCTTTATAGAGAAATAAATGATGATAACCAACAGCAAACCGAAACTTAAAATATTAATTGTGTCTGAAGCCAGTTTTTTGAGTTCTGGTTTTGCCATATATACAAGAGAGATAGTTTCTAGATTATACAAAACAAACAAGTATGATATAGCAGAATTCGCTAGTTATGGTACTGTCAATGACTCTAGAGACAAGAGTATTCCTTGGAGATATTACGCGAATGCTGTCAATGAGCAGGACCCGAGACATGCCGAATATTCTTCCAGAATAGATAACCAGTTTGGAAGATGGAGATTTGAAAAAGTTCTTCTAGATTTTCGTCCAGATGTTGTGATAGACGTCCGTGATTACTGGATGAGTTCTTATCAAAGTTTATCTCCTTTGAGGAAATATTTTCATTGGATACTGATGCCAACCGTTGACTCAGCACCGCAACAAGAAGAATGGATTGACACCTTTATATCTGCCGATAGTATTTTTACCTACTCTGACTGGGGAGCTAAAATATTAGAGAAACAAAGCTCTGGTAAAATCAATTACATTGACACAGCATCTCCTGGTGTCGATTTGTCTATTTTCAAAATTTATACCGATGAAGACAAATTAATATTACGAGATAATCTAGGTATAGACAGAGACGCTATAGTTTTTGGTTCGGTAATGAGAAATCAAAAAAGAAAATTAATACCAGAACTCATAAAATCTTTTAGACAATCTATCGATAAACTTGACGCTTCAGGTTCTGATCTAAGCAAAAAACTGTACTTGTATCTTCATACCAGCTATCCTGATGCTGGTTGGGATATACCAGAATTACTAAAAGATAATAGATTAGCCAATAAAGTATTATTTACTTATGCATGTAAAGGGTGCGGTTTTGTAAAGCCAAACGTATTCGTTGGGCCAGTGTGTGTATGTCCTAGATGTTTTAATAAAGCAATGAGCTTCACTTCTGTAACTAATGGTATATCTTCAGAGCATTTAGCTTCTATATATAACTTATTCGACACCTATATACAATACTCAATATGTGAAGGTTTTGGTTGTCCACAAACAGAAGCGGGCGCTTGCGGATTGCCTATAATAACAGTCAATTATAGCGCTATGTGCGATATAGTAAATAAATTAGAAGCGATAGCTATTAAACCAGCATCTTACTTTAAAGAACTTGAAACAAAAGCTATCAGAGTCTATCCAGATAATGATCAGCTATCTGAAGAAATTATTACCATAGCAAAAATGACCAATAAAGAAAGAAGATCTATCGGATACAAAACCAGACAATTGACAGAAAAATATTATGATTGGGATGATGTGGCTAAAAAATGGGAAAAACACTTAGATCATCTTGACCAAACCTATAGATCAGATTGGAGTATTGCGCCAAAATTTTTACCTGAAGTTGATAATGATGGCCAACAGGTAGAACCATCTAAACATATAGACAATATGAAACATATTTGTAATGACAATTTGCAGGACTCAACTTTTATAGCGTCAATGAATGGCTTGGGCTTACTACAACAAACAGATTATGGATTTTCGATGCAAGGTAATAATATAAATAGACACAAGTATTCCGATATAGTGTCATTTACTAATGTCATGATTAATAATTGGAATCAATCAGAACAAGCCAGATATTCGAATATAGCATTTGAAGACGACTTTATAAGATACGCAAACATAAAAGATCAGACAAAATAAATTATGTCAATATTATATATCGGCCCATATAGACAAAACGATTACAATGGACTAGAGTCCTCTATATATCTAAAATCTATTCAAACAGTATGCAATCATAAAAATCTTCAACTGTATGCCAGACCATACTATACTAGATCAGATACTTCTAATAATAGAGATATTTTATATTATCAAGATCTTGAATACTTAAATAACCAGAATGATAGTATTAATACCCTAATACAACATGGTTTTGTAGAGCATCTATCTATTAATCCTTCATATAAAAATATTGCTATACCGATACTCAGAAATAAATTATCAAAAGCATCAGGATACAGCATAATACAAAGATTAAATTATTTCGATCATATTATTGTTGGGGATGATTATGAAAAAAACTTATTGATTAAATCCAATATAAAAAAACCAATACATGTAATATATCACGACCTATCTGATGCTATCAATGATCTAGATATTCTTAATGCTCGTTATGATTATGGATCCATAGGTAATAATAAATATAATTTTATGTTTATAGGAGAATACGAATCGAATATAGATATTATTCATACAATATTATTTTCTTTTGCATCTGCTTTTAGATCTAGATATAAACAAGCCTTAACTGTCATATTAAAGGGAACAGCACAAAATAAGAAAGATTTAGAGCATTTTTTACAAAAGATTTTAAAACAGCTAAACATAGTTAATTCAATTGATATAAGAATATATTTTAGCACACTAAATTTGAAAGATATTTTTGCGGCACTAAATAGCTCTGACTGCTTGTTATGTCTGAACCAAGACGATAATCAAAAATTATATTCTAATTATATAGCAAGACAAAACAAAACCTGTCTATCATATAAGAATATACCTCATAGTCTACTACCATGTAATAGCCCGTCACATATTTACGATACAGAAGACGTTATCAAAACGATAGATATTAATGGTTTAATCGCCGGATTGCTCAAAATATCAGACTCTACCAAAATAAACAACAAAAAAGATAAAAAAAATAATGAACCATCTATAGGTAAAACAGTATGCGAAATCATATTATAAGCCATATTGTGTCGTCAACCAAACCGGTATTCGATATGAAACCGCTCATAATCGGAGCCAAGGATACCAACTCTATTATGTTCAAAGCGATAGAAGAATACGCCGAGTATAATATTGTTAAATATCAAGATACCAATAACGTAATAGATTACGATATATATTTGACCACAAATCCAGAAGAATATATGTCGAGTTTAGATACGATAAAAATAAATCATTTACATGATTTTATCTATATAACAAACCCACCAGCTAAAAATATAAAAAAAGAAGATAGATTTTTAATACAACAAAAACTCTCCTGGTCTAATATAATATTTCGAAATAAACATATTAAAGCTTTGTGGTTTCCAGATGATACAAATACTGAGTTTTTAGAGTACGGCATACCTGATTTAGAAAGAACTCAATATATAGACAAGCATTCTGTTATTGTAATTAATTATAATCAATCGCACAATATTAATTTGTTATACTATAATATTAGACAGCAGTTTCCAGACGCTGTAATGCTAACATCTATAGACAAGTTAAGCTACAGCCAAATCTGTACAATATTACAAGAATACAAAATTTGCATCACTTCTGGTGATAGTTATAATGTTTTATGTGCAGCCTATAATAATTGTATTGTCTTTTCAACAGAACAGTGCGAAGGTGTCAATTCTGTAAACATATCGAGTTTCGATGAAATTTTTGATTTGATACCGCCAACTTTACATAAATATAACCAGGCATATCAAGAAAAAATAAGCAACAATCTGTTGAAACAATATAGTTTTGATACTTTTTCTCACAACTTTAGCCATATCAGCAATAACATATTAAGAAAGCCAGTCATTATATGAAAAAAAGACTATATCGTATATCTCATAATCCAAATTGTGATGCGGCTGGGTGCGAAGTGATATCTCCGATACAGGCTTCGGGATTAATTAATAGCTCAGTCGATAGTATCTATTTGGACCACATGAATTTGTATCCAATAGAAGATGCCAAAAAACTCATTATTTTATGTGCCGGTAAACTTAGACCCAAAGGCATCTTATCTATTAATCTATATAATATATTACATATTTGTAAATCATATACAGAAAGATCTATTACAGATCAAGAATTGACACAGTATTTGTCCAATTGTAGATGTGTAATATCTGTTGATAACGCAATACAAATGCTTCAAGAATTATCTATGGATATATCTGAAATTAATTATTCTAATAATCAGTTTATTATTAATATAGTGTGTCAAAGGACATAATATGAGCACGGCCACAAATTGTGAAAAATGTATTTTTGCTGACTATGCCAACAGTTCTGAGCCTTGTGCTATTGGTATTATAGAAAAAATTAAAAATTCTAAAACAATAGATATTACTGATAATAATTTTAATAGAATACATCATTACAGATGCGCATTTGCTTTTAGCGCAGACGTATATAAAAAAAATATAGAACAACTCAAATCTATTGATTATCTGAAACAGGGCTTATACGACAAAGCCATAGTTGATTATTACATGTTAATATTAGTAAAAGATATAGCAGTCATTAAAAATATTTGTCCAGCCCTGAGAGGTATGGGTATTAAACCAAAATTTGTATCTGTAGCAATAGAAAAAAATAATAACACATCCGAAATTTTGAGTCAACTTAAAACAAATATGCCAGAGGAAGTGCCGTGGAAATTACATAATTTTTTAGGTAATTATGATTTTCAAGAAAGTTTAGACACTATTTTTGAAACCAATCCTCATAAGAACGATATAACATATTTTTGGGTTAATACTACCGATTCAATAGACTCATGGAGCAAAGACATACAAAAAATAAACGAGACCATCGTTATAGAGCAACCATTTTTACACGCTATGTTTCGCAAAGACAGGGACGGTATGTTCTTGGCGTTTAAGAACTATCAGGAAATACTAAATTTATATAAGACCAATATTCTTAATGCTCTAGATAAAATAGAAAACCCCTCCATCATATATTATGAATAATGTTTTTATACTGGTACCAGAAATTACTAAGGGCATGAAATCTTTGGGGTCTAAGGCTCTGCTCACTATAAAAAATTCTATTATGGTACTAGAATATCAGATCCAACAAATCAAAAAATTTAATAAAAAGACTACTATATATATAGGCACGGGATTCGAATCTGATAAAATCAAAAAAATATTTAGTAAATATTCTGATGTATACTTTATAGATAATCCAGAATATGAAAATACCAATCAATCAAAACTATTATCTACATTTACTAGAACGCACGAGGTAGATAATTTGCTGGTTATTAGTAATGGGGTTTTATTTAGAAATAACCCGTTTGTAACTAATGATAAGAGGTCCAAAATATTTATTTTAGACAAACCAAAAATTAATTTTACTATAGGGTGTTGTGATTCTGATAGTTTAGATTATTTGTTTTATGATCTTCCTATTTTATGGACAGAGTGTGTTTATTTTGATAAAATAGCAATGCAACAAATCAAATCTCTCTCAGGGTTACATAATATTCATCAGCTATATTTATTTGAGCTAATTAACAAACTAATTTCAGAATATGATACAAAATTTTATAAACAAATAATTAATAAACAAAATATTATGAAAATTAATACTATCAAAGATATACAGAAAGCAAAACTATTTGTATGAAAATATTTGCGCAATACATTGATAATAAATTTATTAATAGCTTATCCGATATTAATAACGAAAACATATCTGCGGCAGCAGGATATGTGCATAATAATTTGTATGATATCCATTATAAATATAACTTTGATACGTACATTTTCTTGGCGAATGGACTAACGGCGGAAATCTATCAATTTGTACAAGACTACGCTGATAGTACCCATATAGTATTTTATCATAATAATTCAGTTAATGAAAATATTTTAAATCTCTCAACTAAAATCAAGCATATATCCCATGCTTCACATGATTTATGTCTGACTATACCTCTTCTTGTCAACGATCATATATTTAGCAATAGTAATAATGAGACAAAATCAGAAAATATCTTATGTTTTTTAGATGGTCATAATTCCATTCCTAATCAATTAAAATCGATACTGTATCCAAATACAAAAAACAGGTTGCAGCTATTTAGCAAAACTATTAAACATCAACAAAATTTTGGGTATTTATCCGAATTAGAAAAAGCACAACTGCTTAATAACTCTAAATATTATTTAGATATAGACAATAATTATCTAGTTGAGGCTATGCTTTGTGGGGCAAAAGTTATGGTGATAGATGATCAAAATAAAATTTCTACATTTTCAGGCGACGCTCCTGAATATATGACATACTGTAAATTTATAGAAAGCATCTAAAATAATGAGAGTATATCAAGATATTGGCATAATCCAATTTAAACTATCAAACACCACACAACACAAAAAAATCATCTCTACCGCTAGAGATTTTATTAATCATAGAACCAGTAATCAAATAGTTCTTTTTAATAGCTACAACGAAATTACAGACAATCAAAAAGTACCCATACTGCATCTAAGCCAAAGTAAATTTTTTTACGGGAATATAGTAGTGTTTGATATAGACTCTTTAGATTTTGCTTGTCATTGCGTTAACAGATCCTCGATCATTTATTATGCAACATCTCTGCCTTGGGAACAGTCTATTCAAAAATTTTATGGTTGGAAACAATTATTTGATACGTCTGATCTAAAAATAGTAGCGGCTAATACTATAATTAATGATCTATTTAGTATAGGAATGCGGGAGCCTGTATGCGTAGCGCCGGAGTTTAGTTATGAAACATTTAAAAACATCATATAATCTATTGTCTAAACAAGATAAAGAAGCTGTTATCAAAGAACTGTATCTGAAACAAAAAAAGAGTTTTGCGGATATAGCTTCTTTGTATGATACTTATCCAAACAAAATACGCAGGGATGCCGTAGCATTTAAAATACCAATCAGAGATAAAGCTCTGGCACAAAAAAACGCATTAGCGACAGGCAAACATAAACATCCAACTAAAGGTAAAAATCGTTCTGAGGCAGAAAAAAACAGTATAGGTTTGGGCGTTATGAAATCATGGGAGGATCTAAGTGAACAAGAACTACAGGATCGAAAAACAAAAAGTAAAGAGTTATGGTCAAAACTAGATGAAGATACTAGACAGAATATTATTAAATCAGCGAATAAAGCAGTGCGGGTGTCTAGCAAGACTGGTTCAAAACTAGAAAAATTTTTATTACAACGACTTCTCAAAGATGGATACAAAGTAGAATTCCATAAAGAACAAACTTTGTCTAATACCAAGTTGCAGATTGACCTTTTTATCCCTAATATAAGCACAGCTATAGAAGTTGATGGTCCATCTCACTTTTTACCCGTTTGGGGTGAGGACGCCCTTGCAAAAAATATATCATACGACAATAAAAAACAAGGCCTAATTTTGGGTAAGGGCTTGGTCTTAATCAGAATAAAACAAACTAAAGATTATTCAAAAACTAGATCGGAACTCATTTATAAACAGCTTGATAGTTTATTAAATCAAATCAGTAACAAATTTCCAGAATCAGATAATAGGACATTTTTAATAGAGGATGATAATGGCTAAAAACATTAAAAAAGAAAACATAGAAGAGATTAAATCGGATAATCCAATACCTACAACTGAAACCAAACCTGTCACACCAAATGATCTAGAATGGACAGATCATGTTTTGGGCTTATTAAGTGATGATGAAAAAATTAGCGGTAATCCTACTACCGATGGTCTCAGAAGAATATTTGAAAAAGTACTAAATTGTACCATTTTATCCTCAACTAGCCAAGTGGCACAATCCCCATCCCCCGATAATGAAAAAAGAGCCACCGTAGTTCACTCCATTACCTATGTTTTAAATCGAGACAGTCAGAACAACCAGAATTTAAATACTGTCACCATAGACGGAGCAGCAGATGTATATTGGGGTAATTGTGATAAGATTTATCGTAATCATCCAGTAGCTGTAGCCGAAACAAGAGCGGAAGGACGAGCTTTACGTAGGGCCCTAAAACTAAGGAAGGTTGTAGCAGCCGAAGAATTAGCCAAAGAAATAGAGGACCATCCAGATGCTAATTCGGTATCAAAAATTACTAATAATCAAATTAATTTCATTGACGTTTTATCAAAAAGACTTAATATAAATGTATCAAAACTCTTAGAGGCCAATAGTTTGGAGTCAAAAAATATTTATATGCTGTCACACGAAGACGCTGTAAAAATCATAAGAGTATTGTCGTCGTACCAAGGAAATATGTCAAATATTTCTGAAAATATTATAGGCTATAATAATGAATGGAAATAACTATGAAAGTAATATACAAAGCTAATGATAAGCTATCCTTTGAATTAGACGCTGCTGGCCAAAAAGAGATTTTTAAAGAGCTTGCTCTGATTCAAGAAATTTTTTCAGAAGAAAAATGCGGCTTATGCGGTAGTACAAATTTTAAATTTGTTGTTAGAAATGTCGATGGCAATGATTACTATGAACTAAGATGCTCTGATTGTGGAGCTGTTTTGGCTTTTGGGCAACATAAAAAGGGAGGTACTTTATTCCCAAAAAGGAAAGCCGACGATGGCACTTATTTGCCTCATAATGGATGGCATAAATGGAATAAAGATTCTCAAAAAAATTAATTTTTAGATCAGATCTTATTTGGTTTCCGACAAAATGGCTGATTTGCTGAAAAACTCTATTTATTCGAAGGATATTTTGCCTGTCACTTTGCCTTTATTAATAGAGCTATCATAAAAATTAGCATCTTTGTCGATCATTCCTTCATTAACAGATCTATTTCTAAACTTGATCGGGGGTCCGGCCAGCGGGGTTTGCCGAACCTGGATAACTCCTTGATTAGAGGACAAATCTGTAAATTCTACGGTTGTCTGTGATTCTATTGTTAAGAGACCTCTATTGGAAGACTCTTGATCAAATCTAACTCTGTCTCCATAAATATCAATTACTTTGTCTTTCAGAGTGCGTATAGCAACTTCGTCCATGATTTTTGATAAAGTTGGCGAATTCAAATCTGATAAGCCGCATGAGGATTGGCCTGTGAATAGCAAATTGTCATCAATTGTTCCCAGATTTATTGATCTATCGTCAAATCTTACATCTCCACTCTGAATTTTTCCAATATTAACAGAATCTTTTTCAAATGCGATGCTTTCTTGATAAAATATAAAATCTCCATTGGCATCAAAAGATCTTCTATTATCTGATATAATTGTTCCTGCACCGAGATTTATAGAATTATCGGTAAATATAACAGCACCATCTGATTTGATTCTCTCTTCATTTATAGCATTGTCGCTAAATATGACAGAACCAATAGCGACACCTAAATTCCTAGCATTCTCCATGAATTTAACAAATATTGACGGCTTAAACATCTCACCAACATCGTTATAATTAATAGAACGCCCTTTAAATATAACGGAGTAAAAACGGTTTGACTCATCTAGCGTAGCCGGACTCGACGAACCTATGATCGATTTTTGGTTACTGGCATCGTCATCAAATATTGTATTACCAATAATTTCTCCTTTATTAATAGAGCTATCTTTAAACAGATTAAAAGTTGGACTCTCTTTTATTTGTCCTAGATTTGAAGAATCATTAGAAAAAACAACATCTCCTTTTATCACTCCTTTATTTATAGATGTGTCATTAAAAATAACACCACTATAAGCAAAAATATGACCCTCATTTATAGAAGAGCCATTAAATATAGCACTATCGCAAACTATGGATCCTGCCTCAAGTTTTGATGAGCCATCAAAAACAGCTGTAGTCCCAACAGAGATTGTAGATCCAAATGATACGTTGAGTATCTCAGAAGAGACTACCAGACTTCTAACAGATACTGATTTTGTTATATTTATCCGTGTTGTGATTATTGCGTCTGTGTTAAACTCTGGGAGATTCAGCGATTGAACTGTAAAGTCCTTATCTCGGAACCAATTTCGTATATCTTCCCAATCATATGTTGGCTCATTAACCATTATGGACATGCTTTCGGTGCTAAACTCAGAAGAACCACCTCCTCTGAAGTAAAGCTCTTCAGTCTTATAGTATTCAAACGGTATCCATTCCCAGTCTTCTTGAGAATCAGAGACGAAGGTGTTCTTATGTTCTATTCCATCAATACTACCAAAGAACGCCCTGTATCTCATTTCATTAGCAGCAATAAGAAACGGAGGTATTCCTGTGATATACACTCCACTTGTGTTAAAACAATGCCAGCACACAAAATTATTAGCTACTTGACCGACACTGCTTGGAGATTTAAGATCTCTAACTAAATTGCCTCTATAATCATAAGTATATCTATCAAAATTTTCTGAGTCTACGCTTTTTAATTTTCTGGTTAAGTTTCTAAATTTTACCTTCAAATTACTAATATTAGCAAAATCTATAACATCTGATATAGTGCCGAATCTATTAAGACCAGACGGCCTAATATACATCTCTTTTAATTGTATAATATACTCTTTATTTTGACCATCGTGCATTATAATTTTTTTACTGTTTGAAAAGTCTTCTTGAGTAGGAGATTGACCATATACAAATACGTCGTCATTTGTCCAGCTTAAAGAAGTAAATTGTTGGTTAATAGCATTTTTCTGTGCAGTAACAACAGACTCGGGAATTGTATACATTTGTTCCGAGCCTTTCCACTCATAATTTATTTTCGATCCATTACTTCTTGAAAAAGAATTGCTAATTCCTGCTCCAGGAGTTAAAACATTGGTCGGTACAGTAGTTTCGACTATAGGTACCGGGTAAAAATATCCTGTCGTAAAAACCTTAACAGTGAACTCGTCATTCAATAAAAATTTTTGGTTTGGATCAATATGTATCCAATATAAGTCATTATTTTCTATATAATTTACTATTAAACCAGTTGGCAAATGATCGGTGACAATACCAGATATATGAGGTTGAGAAACTGTAGAATTATGATTAGACAAAGCAATATCTATATCAATTTTTTCTTTATAAAGTTCTTTAATTCTTTTTTGTGTCAACATTTTTTGACAAGTTAATACCAGAGGTCGGTCCCCCGGACCCATACCTTGAGGCTGATTGCATCGTATAGGGTCATCTGGTAAAGAGTCATAATATTTTATCAAATTCTTGATACCAGAAACATTGTATATATCTGTTACAGTGCTAGTATCAAAATTATTATCAGAAGACATTAAACCAGATAAACGATTTTTTAGTAATGTAATATCTGAATCTATAAATCCAACGCTCTTATAAAATAAACTATCTCCATCAAAGGTTATATACCCAGATGATGCTAAAGAAATAAATTTATCTGATTTAATATCTAATAGAACTTTATTTTTATTATCGGATATAGTATACATATCTATATTTTTAATCATACTATTTAAAATTGAATTACTATTATAGTTTTTATTAATATTGTTATACGATATTCCTAAAGAATTGTAAGAATATGCAGAGGCTTTGATTTTATTGTTTGCAGTATCTGTGGTAGACGGAGTAATGGTCTGTGAACTACCATCATATTGCGTTACTGTTATTTGGTTCAATTTATATAGATCATTAGAGGTGTTACTAAATACGTCATCTTTATGCAATAGGGCATTGTCTGATAAAGATAATCTATTTATCGGAGAGGTAAATATAAGATCAGTACCCCACCCTATTCCTCCTTCTCCTATTGTACTAATTCTAAAAGCGGGGGTTGATGCTTTGATATTATAGGAGTCAGAACTTTCTAAAGACCATAGATTAAAAGGTAAATAAGTATCGTCTACATTAACAGAAACAGACGAGTCTTTGTATAGATATAGAACGTTAGCTGCACTATCTGGTTTATAAATAGAAGCCGCTGTTGAAAGCCCGGACGATATAGTAAATACGGTTTTTTGTCCAGCGTCTGTTGCTATAATAGATTTATCTACCAAAGTAACAGTAGCTCCAGACGGTTGAGACAATTCTAATGTTTCTCCTATGTCAAAAAAGTTATAAGCTCTGACGCCATCTATCATTATATTGGTTTTTAGTGAGCTATTAGAACCCAAAGAATCAACAAAAGAAGAACCTATATTATTATAAGACATATAATATAAAGATCCTGTTGACGGCACTTTCGTCCAATTACCTGTTGAAACCAACCAATAACCATTATCAGATTCTATATTTTGATTAGACAACAATATAATACTATTATCCTGTAAAGTAATATTATTTATAGTGGATAATCCTTGTCTAGACATCACATTTTCGGATACTGAACCAACGACATTGGCTAAATTTAGATCTGTGATATTATTGATAATTTTAAAATTAAATCTAGATATAACCTCAGGAGAGTTTTTAGTTAATTTAATATATTTATATACATTTTTATGACATACAGGAGTATTAGAATATTTAAATATCGGTACTTCTATATTGTACCAAATTGCTCCATCGGTACTGACAGCAACAATGGCTCTATCTCCATATCCAAAATTTTCATTGGAATATACTGGTTTATAAATTTGAGAATTATTTACAACGCTCAAAGCATAGTTTCGTGAGTCTATGTAAAAATTAATAATCGGATCATTACGTCCTCCTTGGCTCAAAGCATATGATGCAAGACTTAACCCTGCCATAGTTCCGGCCAAACCACCAGCAATTCCTATGCCTGCTGTTATTCCTACCAACGCATAGCTTAACAAAGAGGGAAAAGATGGTGGAAAACTAGATGCGGATCTTGGCACATCGGGATCGTCATATACGCATTGAGAAACATTAGCTAAATAAGAATAAGGAGCATTGATATTGACTAGAGGTATTAAAAAGTTTTTATTCACAAAGTTACCCATAAAATCATAACCACTAGGATTGGTAGGGGTGTACGAACCAATATAATCTATAGGAAGTTTATGATTTTTGCTAAGACCATCTAATCCATAACCTTTTGGGCATAAAGCATTTATACTATTCTTATAGTCTATATATCCAAGGATATCACCGTCGGTAGAATCTCTAGTATCGTCTGTGTGGACAATAACAGACCATTTGCATATATTATCTGATCTTATAGTAGAAAAAAACGTTTTATCAAAAGAAGACTGTAGATTTAAAATATTATTATTCAATAAATTATCCATAACAGTATTATCTGTATCGATAGGCTCGATATTCGCTACATTTAAAGTGAAGATAGCATCTTTTAATAAGAGTCCACTACATTTCATAAATAAATTATTAAAATCATAATTTAAATTTGTTCTAATAGCAGAGACATTATTATTGATTGATATGTCGTTATATCCGGATACAGCACATATAGACGGTTGAATTTGTTCATTATTTTTAATAACATATAATGAAGGAATAGCGTCACCGTAATCTGCTCGTGTAACAGTATTATACTTGCTAGCATAATCAGTAAATTTTACACTAAAATTATTACTATAATTACTTATATGTTCTTGTGACAGCAAATGTATACGTAAAGAAGACGAATTATTATTAGCTGTCTTTAAATTACTCATATAGTTTTGTATATCTGAATTAGACGCTGATTTATGATCCATTATATTAGATAATGAGGAATTTTTTGTACCGCTAAGGGTATTGGAAGCGTTACTAATGTCTAGCCATATATCTAAATTTTTAGGATTGACGTGATTTAAAAAACTAATCTGAACCTCTATGCTTTTGATAGTTTTATTGGCAGATACGCTGTCTAAACCGTAACCTATAGATGGGGAACCGCATGGGTCTCCGCCAAAATCTAACCAAGTGTCCTGATATTCGTCTATCATATAATTTGGATTATATTTACTGTCATAATTTTTATTATTAAAACCATATCTATCTGATACGTCTTCATTATTCATAAAATTATTTTCAGAAAAAGATATCTTACTTTGATATATTGTTGGTTTATTTTGATTATTTGGAATAGACCTAATAGATGAAAAACCCAAACCTTTAAATTTATAAGATTTTTTAAGTTCCGGTTTATTCAATACGACATTAGATTTACCAGCTAATGATGTCGTCCATCCACTGATCGGATGAAAATGCCCTTTACTAAAGGATACATAGTGTTTATTGCCTGTTGGACTGACTTCTTTTAAGTAACAGGCTATAGGATTATTACCGTCTATGCTTAATACATTATTACGATCAGGTATAATAGGCAAAGCGTTAGGTATTGTGCCTGTGGGTATCGGTAAAAATCCCGAAGCGGGTGATGGATGAGACGGTAAAGAAATACCTATTGTTTCTACTATCTCTTTACCATATCCTCCGTATGGTAATATCGGCGGAGCATATTTTGTAGATGCTCCTGGCCCTATTAGCTCTACAGATTTATCAGGTATTTTACCATCTATATTATGATATATATAAGTGTATGAATTAAATGTAAAATCTCTATAAAAGTCACTAGAACCAAGATTGGGTATGTTTATATTAGTGCGAGTTCTTCTTCTTCTGATTTTTTCTTGGTATAATGATTTGCATTGACTATACTGATAATTGTTATCTCGTACATTTTCTACTGTTAAACTAAACAAAGAGCAACAACAGTTCCCATTTGTCATATCAAAATTTAAGCTTAACTCTGCGTTTGAGTTTTGTATCGTAATCGGTGTCTTATTATTAAGATCAAATTTAATATCTTTATAAAATAATAAGCCATGAGTTTCTTGAATATCATCGTAGTCGTCGTAGCTATTGGTGTCTATATAATTTTCTGAGTCTAAGATACACACTAATCCCTTTTTATCAAAACCTATACTTTTAATATTAGATGTCATAATTTTAGGATAATCTATACCACTAGCTAATGCTGATTGATTTATGTCTGGCAGAGATAAATCGGATGATGTCGTTAGTGTGATAACATCCGAGTCTATGCGACCATAATTAAATCTCGTACACTGTACTTCATAGGTACCAGATTGTTTAACATAGATTTTTGGAGAATCTGTTGAGCTGGTTCTGTATCTTTTAAAACCCTTCTGATCTTTAGCGTAATTATCGAATCTCAAACAATTAGCTCCACCAACTTGTTCCCAAAAATAAGAAACATTTCGATCAGTATATGCATCTCTAAAGATATTAGACAGATCATTCGTATCAAATTCTATTTCTCCATTCTGATTCCTCTCCGTCTCCGACGCATAAATACCTGAGCCTAGATACAAAGAAGGTGGTTGTTTTTTAGTGATAGAGATATCTGCTAGTGGTATTTCTATATTATCATTAGCTGGCCAATTATCAGCCCTTACTTTTATTGTTGATTCAGTGGTCGATATATTAGTTTTATAACTTATATTGCCTATTTGTATACTATTATTATTATATGACGGGTTAGAGGCTGGGGTGTTTTTGGGTCTCCAATTGTGATAATTAGTATTGATTATTGCATGTGGACCATTTTTAAGCTTATTTTTCAACTTCAAAGTAGTATTGCCCGACATCCATAAAGAACATCCATATTTATTCGTTAAACATTTAAACAGATCTCTGTAATCAGAGACATGGTTGCTCAAAATAGTTTTATCGTAATCAGACCCGGCAAGATCTTTATATTTGCCATAAATAGTATTCAGGATAGATATAAGATTAGACATCTCAGTTCCTGGATCGACATAGGGCCCAGCAATATAAGCCTGTACAGCATCATATATAGTTTTATCTGCTAATATATCTATAGTTGTTCTATCCATTAATGGCCCGGTGCTAAGATAATAACATAATTTTTGAAATAATCTTGATGAATACACAGACATGGTTGGATTAAAAGATTTATTTTTATGTAAAGTAAGTCTATGATATACTTCTCTATATACTTTATTTAGGGCTGGCGATAAATAATTTCTAGACGGCATACTTTTGGTAGTATTTCTTAATTCGTCAGCCATTCCATAATAATATGAAAAACAGTCTCCATTACTAATATATAAATCAAAAGTTTTATTATTTTTAGTAAATCTGTTTTCTTTGTAAAGATTGCAGTTAGTCGAAGAGGAAAGCCCAGTATTAATAGATGATAATGACAGCACGTACTTCTCTGTATTAAAATCAACAGGAATACTTCTTCTATCACTTGCTGTGCTAGATAATATTATGGCTTGTCTCTTATTTAATAGTTTTATAGTAGCATCATCGATTTTCATAAGAGGAGTATTAGCGTCTATAGTTAAAGTATTATTAAAAGCAGATATTGATGAACCAAGCATAAATTTAGTATTGATAGGCAATTCACTAAACGGCATACTATTAATAGTATACTTATACCAAAACATTAATCCGTAAACTGGTTTTTGAGACCCTATTATAGAATTAATGTACCAGTCACATCTCATTTTAGCCGAATTAGAACTATCGTTATCAATAACGGTCCAGTTTTTAAACTCTGGTTTAAAGGATAATATATTACTAATACCAAAAATAGGATTATTATTGATTGTTTTTCTAGAAATATGATAGTAGTCTGTATAGGTGTCGGAACTAATCATGCATGGTTGCCACAGATTGATAGTTTGATTTGTAGACGAAACAAGATCTATTATAGGTGTTGTGTTTATTGTTACTTTATTAGCATCACTTATAGTGGATCCTGTGTAAGCAACGTGCAGGTCAAAAGAATTGTCTAAAACCACCTCATGATTTGCTAAATCTTGAAATAAACTTTTATTAAAGATAGAGCAATTATTAAAATTGTTAACTGGATAATACATATTTTATTACTTACTAGTTGTTAAAAGCCATTTACTATTTAAAAATGTGAATAATCCCTTATTTTCTGTTGTTGGCAAATCAAAAGGATTATCAAAATTTATTATCATGGTTGGATAAGGTTCTCCTTTTTTCTTTCCTGGCGCATATGACATTTCTATAGTTGCTGTGTTAGTACCAGGAGATATGACACCTTTAGCTATAAATGCAGACTTACTAACAGGTTCATAAAAACCTGTGTCTTTGTCATATCGACACAATAATTTAGCCCCACGAGGAGCTGTATATCCTGCTCTATCTTTTACAAATACTAGTCTACGTAAACCAGAACCTAATGGCTCAGTAGAATATTCTAGATCGTCTAAAAATCCCCGTGCGGGATAAGTATCATCAACATCATCATCTTTAACTAAATCTTCTTCTAATGTTACATAAACCATTTTGTATATTGTGGCAGCATCAGAGGATTTGATGGTCCAAACTCGTCTACCAGCATCCCATCTTAAATCTATAGGACCAACTGGCCAAAGATCCGGACGCTCAGCCCAATTAAGATAAAACTCTTTAAGTTTTTTCTTTGGTGTCCATTTACCGCCATCCAATTTTTGGGTTTTACTAACAATACTACCCTGAAAACCAGTTGTTCTATCGGTAGATAAATCAGCACCAGCGGTGCCTGTAAAAATACCAGTACCTCCTGCGAGATCGTCCTCATAAGCATAACCAGATACGGAGATATCCCCATTAAAAGATGATGACAATAATTTATTACCGGATGTATCTATAACAAAATTATTTTTTTTCGCATACTCCATTCCTCCAGATACAAAAATAGCACCGTATTCTAATTCTTTAAACTTAATAGATTTTGGATATCCGTCTTTTATTTTTAGTGCAAATCTTGCTGGTTGGTTATATGAATCAACAGTATGAGGCTCATCGGCAGCATTAGGCACAGGATATCCTTCCAAATCATAACCCCAGCTATGCATTACTATAGGTCCTTTTAAACCAATAAATCTTTGATTATTAACATAAGTTCCGCTACCTAATTTATCTGCTAGTAATAAATCATATTGACAATAATCTGCGTTACGTCGATTGATCAAGGCTTTATTCATATTAGTATGGATATCTAAAATTTTGGGCTGAACAGCCCCACGACCTACTATTTCTATAGAATGGCGAGATCTGTCTATAAAAGTCCTAGAATCACCTAAACCGCTATGAGCGTTTTCCGGATGGTTTCCTGTATAATGCTGAACATTAGTATTAGATAAATTCCCATAAGGAACAACAATAGGATTTAAGGTAGTCATATTAATAGGAATAGATACTCCGGCTCCACCACCAGTATTATTTGATTGGGAAGTAGAAGCTGCACTGGTAGTTGACGCGCTAGATACACCAGCTAATAATTTAAAATTTTGCAATATACTAATATCGGTACCACTACTTATAATATAAGGAGGTAGTGTTTCTATAGATTGAGTACCAGCTGTGGTAGTCGCAGTGCTAGATAAATTGTCTATACGATTATCATTAAGTCTGCCGCATTTGTTACAGAATATGGGAATTCCTGTGACTTGTGATACTCCTGCGGATGAGTAGGTGGCAAAATCGATAAGAATTTGTTTGGATTTTTTACAAAATGGGCACAGATTTGTATTATATAAACCTAAACTAAATGTGCTATTTTTAAGAGTAGGATAAAAAGATACTGGAGAAAATATACCATCTAGACTCATCATCGACTGTAAACCATAATCTTTCTTGATCTGGGCTGGTATCTCTTTGGTCTCGTACATACCCACATTTGTTCTGTATCGAACAGCATCAGATAAACGATCTAAACTAAACACACCAGTGATACCGGTATCTGTACTATCAGGCGTAACAAATGAACGACTAGTCGGTGGATTCGGAGTCGGCAGCACACCAGTAGGAGCACTATATAAACCAGTCGGTTCTATATATGGAGGATTGGTATCCAGCATAGATATATATGGACTAGCTTGAGCTATTAATACAGTAGACGGACTCCAACCGAATAATTGACTTCTAAATGTATCACCGTCCAATCTGGCCGAAACCATCTTTTGTTCTATTAAGAATCTAGATTGTACATCTCCGATATTTTTTGATTGTTGAGAAATTCTAGACAGTGTCTTATTTCTTTTAAATCCATCTTTAAAATTTCTTTTAACTTTATCTTGAACTACTTTATTGAATAATCCTACTTTAGGAGTATATGTTCTAAATGTATAGGTTGTTGTTAATCCTTGTTGTCCTATTGAAAGCTGTATATTGGTAACTATAGGACCCGAACTATAATAGCCTAAACCTGTAATATTATAAATATTATATGTTAAATTTGTAGTAGTAGTACTAATATTAGCTAATAAACCGGTAGGCATAGACCCAGTAATTCCAGGCAACGTATTAAAACTCAAGGGTAAGGCATTATCTTTGTAGTCTGTATAAGAATATCCCGATTGTGATATGTCACAAAAAGTTGGGGTTAAATTACCAAACGTGAAACCCATACCCAAATCGAATAATGGTAATCCTGGCATATCTATTTGCGCAGTTTCTATCACTGATTGATAATTAAGATCTTTTTCAGCCCCGCTAAAAGCTACGAGATCTAAGAACGCCATACCTCCATAATTCCACGGTACCAAATCTTCATCAATCTCTACTTTAACAGAACCTATCATATTATTAATAGCGCTTTGAGCCTGAGCTAATGTTGGAACTATCGCAGTACTACTACAAACAGGAGGTAAAGACTTGTCGGTACTGATATCTACGCCACTTGGAAATAGCTGGTGTTGATACATATACGGGAAATTGGTCCATGGACCATACGTAAATCTATTACTCCTTATCGGTATAGCAGCAAAAAATGGATGAGCAGCTTTGGGAGCTATTTGTACAAAATTAGCTGCTTGATTAGCAGACGCAGCATAAGAACCAAACATTTCACCGTTTTCGAGACTATCATTATTACTACCTTCGCCATGAATATGACTGATATAATAAGCCATAAATCTAATAAAATTAGGATCGCTACCACCCGTTTTTAGATACAAACTTAGATCTTCAACAGCAACATTGGATATAACTGTTCTATTTGGGTCTTTGGCCACTTCATCAGATACGGAATTTAAAGTTAAGCCGGGAGAATCTATAATAATTTTTGGTCCGGTCATTCGTACGGGATCCAAAAAACAAAAACCTTCTTCTATTGAGGTGTTTAGATATAATTTTTTCATCCAGCCACCACTCGGTAAAACTTTGTTAAAAGCACTTTTAGTGATAGTGCCGCTCACCTTAATAAGGTTATAATCGCTAGCATTCATAGATGATAAATTTAAACCTTCGAATATAAATTTAGAGCCATCGCAATTACCGTCTCTCAAAGATTTTATATAATCATAAGCATCAAAATTCCAAAAAGGATCATTCTTTCCATTCTTTGCGTAAAGATCTAGTCTGTCTTGCGACATTTTACACAAATTGAACCTATGATAATCCAAAACCAAACTAGCATTATATCCTAGAATCGGTTTTATCTTACCGGTATCGTCGGTTAAATTGTACCATTCGTCTCCTCCTACTCTAATACAGTCATCAATGAAGTTATCAAATTCTTCCCATGCTCCGTCATTGGTTGGTTCATAGTTGTAGTATAATTTACCCCCGCCTTGAAATACAAATATGTCATTACCTCCTCCGCTCAAAGCGATATCAGCATATTGCTCATCTTTGTAAGAGCGCACAAAAGGAGCCGCTACCATGTATTTTTTGCCATAAAATGCTCCTATAGTACTAACAAATCCATGGATTATCTTCAGATCCTGCATTACTTCTTCTTCTATATATGCTTGACCATCCCCTTTATCTGGTACAGCAAAAATTGGTTGATTATATGGCCCTGCTATGTTTCCTCCCAGTAATCTCCAATACCAGTCTGTTTTTTCTTTAGCTAATCGTGCCGGGTTGGATCTTCCAGTACTAATATACTCGGCCAAATATTTAGCATAATAAGCTCTACGCAACATCTCTATAAGATCATTTTTATATGTTTTAGCTAAAATATATACCAAGAAATTATCAAAACCAGCCAATGCGGCTCGGATTTCATTTTCTGTTACTGTGAAAGACTTGATGCCTCTGTCAGTATAGAATCCTTGGAGATTTAAATTTGTTATAGGTAATTCATGTAATTGTAAAACAATAACGATCTGCCCGGTCCATGTATCGTAATAAACAGGGCGTATTCTTCTAAATTCGTTATTTGCCGAATCAGTAGCTATAGTGTATTCATTATCTGAAACATAACCAAAAAATGGACAAATAACATCTAAATATATTGGGAAAAATCTTACTCCTGAACCATCACTCGCTTGTGTAATTAAGTTAGCAACTTCTAAATTACCAATTTTTTTGTCTTGATTACCTGTGGATAATTGAACATTGTCGTTCCAGACAGGATCAAGAGTAGCAAAAGATGGACAACCGCTAGGTCCTCCGCCCGGACCGCCGGGTGTTGGTGATCCAAAAAATGTATCTTCAAAATTATACAACCCGCTATAGTTGGGATTAACACCGGAAGCCACGGCTAAATTGCGGGTATGGAAAAATGAAGGTACTTTAATTTTACCATGAGCATATAACGGAATAGTACTACCAGTTGAAGACGTAGCATTTCTTACTAATCCGCTTGATAATCTCATATAATCCACAAAGGTAAAATTTGTAGGATTTAAAATAAACGAGCTTTGAGAATATGCTAATCTGTATGATTTAGCCTGATATAAACGTTGTTGTTTACCTCCTATCAATATTTTTTTGGCGTGGGTCTCATTTCTTTCTTTGCCAACAGTCATATTGCTGATATAATATTGCTGGCACAACATCTTGTTAACAGTATTAGAAATTTCATTTGGTCTTGGTTGTTGTAGTCTAGATATAGCATGTACTTTGATAACATTAACCAAATTCCCGTTGTCATATCTAGGATTTAAAGTTATATGGTAATCATAACCGGCTTCTTCTGTTATGGTATTAATAAAATCTAAAATACTCATTACAGGTTCTGATAATCTATAATCTTGTGGAAATATTGGCAATTCTGATAAATCTAATACAAATTCACAATGAGTACCATTATTAGAACTAATACTATTAGCAACTGGTGGTATAACTCCCATCACACCAAAAGATGAGCTGATTGGAGTATATGTATTTTGAGTTTGCATGCATTTAGTAATAATTCTACCAAATGGAGAGAAAGCTTGTTTATTACCAAAACCTTGTAACGTATCACCAGTAACTTCTGCACCTACACCTGCAGAATTATTACACGATGTTAATACAGATAGAGCGTCTACAATATCTTGTACTCTGATACCATTATCGTTTCTGTTAGATGCTCCAAAATATCCTTTACCGAAAGATTCTAGAAAGCCATACACATTAAAAACATTAGGAACATTACCTTGCAGTAATGAACCATTATATATTGCATTAGGCCCAACATAATTTTTTGGACCAGCCCATAAGGAAGGAGTCTGTACTGTGGACCCTGAGGATTTTTGCGCATATACTGCTCCGGCAAAATCATTAAGTATAATATAACATTCATTCAGTATACTTTCCATTCCATTAACAACTACACTATATCCTTTACCTCCTGATCCTTGTGTTTTAGTCCATGATTGTACTATACCTCCAAATGTAAGTTTACCCATTTTGAAATATACCGGAGTGCCGATAATATCATATGGTTCATTTAATGTTGTGGGTGTATGAGTTCTAGACGTATTGATTCTGTTTTTTGCCCCCAAAAATCCCGGATCAGGACCTTTCCAGTATCCTGATAAAAACCCACCTGATGTCATATTAGGGCCTGACTGCTGATCAGGAGCAACAAAACCGTAATACACTTTTCCTTTGGTTACGTATTCGTCAGTTTCTGTATTAATATTATAACAACTTGTCCCTGTGCATGTTTCATAATGATTGTCTTCACTACCAAAAGTATGAGCGGTAACTTGACCAGTAGCGAATTGATTATCGTTTTCATTACATCCACAATCGGGAACAAAATCATCTTCTATTAAATTCACAGTTAATTGAGATGATTGTCCACTCCATCCCTTACTAACATTAACACTAGCAACACTAGCTCCTAAGAATAATGTTTGTGCAATGATTTTCCCACTTGGCGCGCATAATGGAGGAGGCATATTATTATAAATCCTTTAATAAATCAGAGACTAATGAAACATTTATTCCGCATGGTTGATATACCCATTCTACCGATCTAACAAACTTACCCTCAGCCGGATTCCAACCAACATCGTCTTTTGTCACTTGTACAGATCCTGTTACCGCGGGTCTGCTCATATTCCCAAAAATACTTAATCTTTGACCAAATGGCCTTAATCCACTAACTAATGCTTTTACACCACTATAAGTGGGTCCATATATATATAATGGACATTCGCTATTAGTCAATAGACAACCCTTCATACTGGATGGTGGAGGTACTACCAGCTCTATTGTTACACTCTTAGTAGCGCTTGTTGTGGTTCCCATATACTGTAATACTGGTCCTAGTTGTCTTCCAATAACAAAAGCTTCGTTTACAATATCTGCTGGCATATTATTAGAAATTGTAATATTTTCACTTAAAACACCCTTAAATAATGAAAATTTATTGCTAAATTCATAAGAATATGATACTGTCCCTTTTCTAGGATCTAATGTTTCACTAGTAGAGACCGGTATAATATTTAATAGTCTTTCATAAGAATATATAGGATTATTGGGTGGGGGAGGTGGAGAAATCACAGATGCTATATATGAAGTATTCCTGTCTAAGGAATTAGTGATAGAGCACGCTCTACGATATAAAAAGGGTTTAATATCATTAATCCATCCACTATAAGCATTCATATATTTATGGGACGATATTGCATTAGTGGCGTCTGCTCTAGAATCTAATTTTTTGGGGGGTGATGCAAAAGTTCCTGCCGAACTGCGTGTGTTATAATAATCACTTAAATCCAAAACACCATCAGTCTTAAGAACCAAACCAGATGATCCTGTCATCATAGGTAAAGATATGCTTAATCCTTTAATATTGCCTTGTACTCTTACAGATTTAATATTTTGAAGGTCTGTGGAGCTTTCTATAGTGTAATCTTCTATATAAGAAACTCCTGTTGGCATTGCTAACCAAGTATCTACAACTTTATAACTACCATCTACATGATTAAGATCAATATTTCTTAGATGATTATATAAAAATAATTTATCTAAAGAACCTATAGAACTGATCTCTGATGATCCAACAGTAGGCGTGCCGCTACTAACCGCTGCTTTAAAACCTTTGCCTATCTGTATTTCAACCCATTTTTTAGCCTGATGATATGCCGGAAATACCCCAGAACCACAATTACCAGTATTGCTAGTATTAGATAAACCAACAGCATATATTGTTCTTGATAGTTTAAATTGAGGTAATGTTATAAATGATAGAGCAGGGCCCAATGCTGGTGCATTTACATCAGCACTTGGCACACCTGCTGATGTTGAAGCACCCCCATTCGCTCCTAATTTAGGATTATGATATTCGCTTTTTTGATTCACTCCATTAGCTTTCCACATTTCCATATAGATAGAATCTTCTAATGGTTCTAATGACCACGAATCCGATCCTGTTTTGATCAATGGCTCATTAGATTTAGAAGGTATAGGCTCTGAATATTCTAGCTCAATAGCGTAATCAGAGGTAAATAACCAATTATCGCTACTTTTATCAAATTTTGCAGACTTAACATTGACTCCGCTACCCTCTATAAGCGTTGACTCTCCGCATTTTATTGCAAATATACCGTTATTACATTTAAATATATCTTTAAGTTTATTCATAGCAGCAACAAGGTCGGCTGTACCTTTAGCTGGTGTTGAGCTAGTCTCTGGATTATAATATTTTGTTTTTAATATTTTTCCAATAATATTGACTTTGGTAGTCATACTTTGAGCTTGTCCACCAGCAGTGGTATTATATTCTGTTGATAAATCTATCAATGGTACGGGTCCGGCAATAGCATCCAGTGGTATATTGTTATAATATACTCTAACAGATTTACCTGTTGGAGCACTTGGCGCAGGGCCGGCCATAGCATTTATGGTGGTATTGTCAGTAGATAAATTTATATTAGCATAAACCATAAAACTCTCATTACATTTCAGACAAGCTGGATCTAGTTAAATCGTTACGACAATATTGATAAACCCATTCCACAGAACGGCTAAAACTACCTATAGCTGGATTCCAATTGATACTGTCTTCTTTAACATAACTTTGACCAGCTATGGGTGGCCTAGCAGTACCAAACATTGTAGCTGTTCTATTACCAAAAGGTTTTAATCCTTGTAAAAGCTCTTCCATCTGACCAAACGTTATGCCTCCAGTATATAATGGACAGCCCGTACTGTTTAAAAAACACGCATTAATATCAAAGGGTGCAGGTACTGTTAAGTCTATGGTCACTCTTTTACGAGCGCTAGTTTTTGCACCCAAAGATTGAATTGCTGGGCCGAGCCTGCGACCAAGTACAAAAGCCTGATTGAATACGTCTACTGGACCAGTATGATTAATAGAAATACTCTCACTAAGAACGCCACTAAATAAGTTTAAATTGTTTGTAAATTCATATGAATATTTAATAGATCCTTTTTTAGGGTCATGGGTTTCATTGCTTGACACCGGATTAGTATTCAACAAGCGTTCATAAGAATATATAGGATTATTTAATGGCGGTTGTGTGGTATAAATATATGGCACATAATTTTGATTTCTATCAAAAGATTGCATAGCCACTGAAGCTCTACGATATAAGAATGGTTTTATATCATTGATCCATCCACTACTAGCATTAGCATATTTATGATTATATATCATATATGTGCGCGAGGTATCTAACGCATCCTGCCTTATAATGGTTCTTGATTCTTCAACACCCGTTTTAGCATATAAAGTTAAGTCTATAACGCCAGAGTCGTTGGGTATTAAATCATTGCCTTTCATCCAATTAATATTAGATATTACCAATCCTTCAATAGATCCTTGTACCGTTACAGTTTTTATATTCTTTTCGTCGGTCGAACTTTGTATAGTATAATCCTCCAAATACGGGACGCCTGACGACATAGCTAACCAAGTATCATTAACTTCATAAGAAGCTTCTAAATGATTAAAATTAATGCTTCGTAAATGATTATATAAAAATAATTTGGTAAAATTAGATAAACTAGATATTGCTTGGGAACTTATAACAGGCTGTCCGCTAGGTGTTGGTCGGTCAAAAGATTTGGATATCTGATTTTCAACCCAATTCTTTGCGTTATAAAATGCAGGATATGTTCCTGTTCCGCAAGTGTTAATATTCCCCGTGGCATAAGGTAATCCGACAGCGGAAATTTTACGAGAAACTTTAAATCTTGGTAATGTAACCAATTTTAGATCTGTTGGCGTATTGGGGGTGCTTGTTGCTTGTGTGATGTTGGGATTATGAGGCTCAGATTTCCCGCTGGGAGTGATACTACTACTCATGTATAAATAATCTTCTAAAGATTCTATGGACCATGAATCAGAAGCATCTTTAACTAAATTATAGGACCCAGAACTTACTCCTGAGACCGGAGGTTCAGAAAATTCTAGCTCTATCGTGTAATCTGCAGAAGATGTCCAATTATCGCTGCTAGGTTTAGCAGAAAAAGATACAACTTTAACTGGGCCCTGACTTTTTATCACTTCTGTTCCATCGCAATCCAAAATAAAATGGCCGTCATTACAAGAGAACAAATTTTTCAATTCTTTTATACCGGAAACCACAGTACGAACGCCGCTGCCAATAGCTCTATTAACATCGGGATCCGTTTTAATACCACGTACTATTTTGCCGCTAAGCGTAGCTTTTGTTGTTATGCTTAGAGGTATCCCGGCCTCTGTATTATTATATTGAATAGATAAGTCTACAAACGGCACCGGTCCTGTTATGCTGTCCAAAGCAGTGCCTCGATAAAAAACCCTAACCGGAGATGTTATCCTGTCGGGGCCGGCCTCTAAGCTTGTTACGGTATCTTCTGCTAATAAATTAATTGGACTAGCATAAACCATAGTATTCCTTGTAAGTTATTTCCTATTATCCACTATTAATTAAATTGATAATAATATGTAAGTTTTTTAGCAACCTCTTCTGCAGTAAAACTGAAGCTGCTAGGGAATATTCTGACCGGAGTGGTATTAATATTATTAAGCGCTACTGTATATTTTCTACCTACTACTAAATTAGTTAAAAGCACATCCAAAGTATTGGGGCATCCGCAAGTATCATTGGGTAAATTTTTAATATTATTATCAGAAAAAACAACTTTCAGATCAAGATTAGCCATAATAACATCTCCTAGTGTAATAGTCTAAATAATAATACACCGATAGCTTAAGTTGTTATATTTCCTTCTATTACTATGCTCCTGCTTTCGGGGTCGTCCCCACCGTAAGATTCGTTACGTACCGTATACGCTAACAAATCGCCTAATATACTGCATTTATATATATCCATATCATAACTATTTTTTATAGTTTTATTAATAGATAAATCGCTATTAAGTAAATAAGAAGCATAAAATTGTTGAGTCGTTTTACATGTTAAAATTATCTGAGAGCTATCGAACACATTAGTTACTCTCAGAATCTCTGACAAATTCAGGTACTCCGTAGGTACTACGGAACCCATATTGGTGCTTAAATTTTTATTTATCAAAACATCTTTACCATATATTTTATCTACAAATAATAAAAAGTTATTATCTAGAATTGTGCCACTAAAAGTTTTGTGTACAACTCTAAAGTCTCTAAGATTGTCTAAATTTAAATTATCTGCTGTCATAGAACATAAATAATACTTTATTGGATCATGATCTGTAGACATAAAACCAGCGGTATAATATAAGTTTATTAATCCATTTTCTATTTTAATATGAGGATTACATTCTAAAGTTACTCGACCATATTCTTTATGATATAATACTGTTTTAATATCAACCGACTGATTACTAGTTAAATTTATTTTTTTTATTTTCCAAGGCCTAATGGCATACGAGTACTGGCCAAAACTTAAGTTTATAGAATGATCGGCATAACAATATAACATATTTTTTTGATTATTTTGATCTATAAATAAATAAGGCTGGCTTGAATTAGATAAAATCATTAACGACTCCTATATAAATATTATTAACAACTTGTGATTGATGTGATTGGATACGGCGGCCCAAGATCTCCCCCTATGGTATAAATCCAGATGACGGAGTAACTGTCGGAGTGGCTGTGGTAGAGGGTGTTATTGGAGGACCCTGATTTGACAACTGGAATACAGATGGTATAAAATTATCGATATATCTAGCCGATCTACTAACTCTAAAATCGTCTATATAAGCATTAATAGATCTATTAGCTCCTATTGTAGCGTTCCCTCCGATAACAACATTACCAGATGATGGTGCCAAATTTAATGATCTATTTTCAGATGCAAGTCTTACGCCATTTCTGTATGTAATAAATGTATTATTTTGTCTTACTAAAGCATAGTGATTCCAAACAGATGTATCTGTGGCTCCTAACGATAAGACCACAGTATTATTACTATTATCTGATAATTTTGCTAATAAAGAATTACTGTTGGTTGGATAATAAATATCCACACCAGAACTAGTGTCATTGTTTTCGCTAGTTTGAAAAACACGAGAACCAGATTGTGGAGTGCTATTCTGTCTAAGCCAAAACTCTACGGTAAAATTACCAGAACCAAAATTGAATTCATTAGATGCTGAAAGATATATGCCGTTACGACTAGATGTTGCTTCTGGCACCAATAAACTCGATCCTCCGAATCTGCTTTGAGCAGTCGAGATGGCGGCATTTCCTGTAGCAACAATAGTGTTATTTAATAATGATGAATCAATAATAGTTTTGCTATTATTTGTTCCAGACATATTCATTAATAAGATAACATCACTATATAAACTATCGAAAGAAGGAGGAACGGCCGAAGTTGTGACAGATGGTGTTATGGTGGGGGTTGCTGTAATCGTGGATGTAACTGTGGGGGTTGGTGTTGGGGTTGCGCTAGTAGGAGTAACTGTTGGCGTGGGAGTAGGAGCAAAAAATACTTCGTCACTAAGTTCATAATAATTTTTGGTCCCATCTCCATTACAACATCCACCAGAATATCCCATGGATCTCCATGTGGCGCTATCGTTTGGATGTCCAATAGACTCAGGAATAGCTATACATGGTACTATTTTACCCTTCTCGTATCCATTAGCAGCATACCACCTAACACTGTCGAATACTACGCACTGACCATCTGCCCTTTTAGTTAGAATATAATAACCATCATCAGGGGAGTAACTAGGATATTGATAACAACAGTCTAAATCATAAAATCCTAGCTTTCTAAAATATCTATTGCTACCATCAAAAGCCTGAAAATAACCTTCTCCTACAGATTGTTTTTCGATTGGTGAACCCGCGGTATAAGAATAAACTAAACTTATTTGCCCAGGTTCATTATATGGTCCAATAAAACTATTTTTCGAATTAAATTTATAGTATAAGAAATTATTATTAGAGTCGTAAACAGGCACGGCAGATTTCTGACTACCAGAAATATCTATATTTTTTACAGAACTATATCCTGTTTTTGGAAAAGGTTTGTTTGGTATCGGAGGATTATTCTGTGGATATCTAGCCAGTCCTTTGGTAATTCTAACTTCGTCGATATATCCAGATAGCGATCTTCTAGAATTTCCGCTCATATATGGATAACTACCAAGCTCTATCTTAGATCCGCTAGTAATATCTGTGCTGTTATTTGTAGAACCAATCTCTACTCCATTAGCAAACATCTTAACAGAATTACCAAGTCTTTGAACAACAATATAGATCCACTGATTAAGCTCTGGAGTATAATTACTAGATATTGCCAAGGGCCAAGACCAGTAGCTATTAGCATTTGCGGCATAAAAATAAAGCTTATTAGACTCTAAAAGCAATAACCATCCGCTAACGTCTCTATCCCGATAAGTAGATAGCAAGGCTTGATGTCCAATATTATTTTTGTCAAAATAGAACCATCCTTCAATAGTAAAATCTCCTGGAAAACCTAATGAACTATCAGAATTAGCAATAGAATATCCATTATTACCATAGTAAGAGGAATATCCTCCAAAGTTACTAATTTGTGTACCAAACCGAACAGATGTGCTGTTAAAAGATCTAGGCTTAGCGGACATGTCGTTAACTGAATCTTCATCTGCTTTTAATAGTAAGCTTACTTTAGCAAAATCTAGATCTTGGACTTCTGGGTTGTATGGATCAGAATTTAATGTTGTAACTTTAATACCTATTGGATCTGGCGTAGCGTATTTAACAACTGAAACATAAGAACCAGAATTATCGTTTTTTGCATCATCATTAATAGATAAAAACAATAGACCGCTAGTATTAGCAAAACTATTATAGTAATCTCCCACATAGAAAGGGGTGCCTGTGGATCCTATTTTACCAACCAAAGCAGATTGTGGAATACCACTATACAAAATCATATTACCAGAACTAACACCAGAAGGACTGCTAAAATTACCAGTTGACCATTGTATATTTCCTGTAGTAGATATAAATAATCTAGATCCTTCTTGCACATTGATACCAGCATCTACCCAACTGTTGTTATTTCCATTAACCGTAACAGTTTTCGTTTCAGCTATTTGTGATATTGTAAAGATATTTGTAGAGTCTGATCTTAGATTAGACAAGGCTGAATCATTTCTATTTCCTGTAAACGTTATAATATAATCATAACCAACTGAACAGCAACTGGCATTATAAACACCGACAGTAAATGTTCTAGTAGTACAAGTGAAAGTATGATCAACAGGTCCGGCTTGATTGTTCGAGCTATCAATAATGGTTTCATTTATCACAAGATCATCGTCAGCTAATCCAGTTATGGTAACCTGAACAGGCAAACTAAATTCTGCTGGTACGGTAATAGTTTGTATACTATCATATCTTATACCAAGAACACTTCCATCGATGGCGGTTGGATTCCAAATAACATTAATAGAATAAGAAAAGAATTGTCCGGTAATATCTAATGACGAACCACCGCCGCCAACAGAATTTGTAGACGGTTTGATAACCAAAGGAGCGTCCTGTGTATTTAGCAATGTTTTGGAAACTACTGTCTGGCCATTTAAAGACACAGAAACAGGGGATATTGGGTCATAGTTTTGAAATTCGTGCTCTTCTTCTCCGTCTAATGAAATCCATGATTCTTGGGTAACCCAAGAACCATCACAATAGAACTGCAACTCCATATAGCCCGGATAACTTTGACTATTTGGACCGTATGATTTTGGTAATCCTACAGGCACACCGTTAGTAATATTGCCGGATAAATACTGAACATTATAACCAACTTCTATAACTCTCCATTGAGAACCACAAGTATTTTTGGTTAATTTGAAAATCTCTATGGTAGTATTTTGATCAAAATTTAAATTTCCAGATTTAATTACTCCACGAGGATTCATAGGATCCCAAGGAATATCAAAATTAGGTAATACATGACCTGTTTTTTTCTCAGATATATTTAAGAAAATATTTTCGCTAGTTCCAACACTCTCAATAGTATTTAGGTCGTTATTGTATAGTAGGACGATACATCTATATAAATAATTATCCTGACTTAGTAAAACATTATCTATAGTTAATGAAGATTTTATTTTTTTTGTTTTAGCTATATTAAATTCTGATAATTCTAAATCTTCAAGCTGATTATCCAATAAAGAAATGGTTTTTGTGGGCAAAGCATTGTTCCTAGCCAGCGGATGATCTACAGTACCAGAAGGTATATCTCTCCATGTAACTCCGTTGTCGTTGGATTCCTGCCATTTATGGGTCAAGAATCTTTGTGCGATTCCCGTATTAATCCAGAAAATATCAACATCTGCTACTAATGTAGCAATATCTCCTTCATAAAAATTGACTATAGGAGCTTTAGCTTTAACTAAAACGGTATTGGACGTATAAATTTGTGTCATATTCTAGTTCTCTATTATAACTGTCGAAACAGGATCTGTTAATACAACTCTATATCTCTCTAAATTATTGTTACTAGTTAGTCCTTCTAATTTAAGCACATTTCCGGTAGCATTAGGAATGTTTTCAAAATTACTTCCCGTTATTATGGTCTGATACTCAGAATCTATTAATGTGTCAGGAGTAAAATTTTGAGTATATCTGGCCAACCCAACAGTAATCCTGAGATTATCTAAAAATCCAACTAGGCTATAATTATCTTCTGAGCTATTAATATGAAACGAGCTTGATGTTCCTATCACTAAAGGACCAGATGTTTCGTCTAATGAACTAGAATTAAAGAAACTTCCAACCATAATACCATTTCTAAATAATCTGTATGTGTTATTGTATCGTGTTAAAGCTACGTGAGTCCATTCATTAATCGGTATATTAGGCAAGTTAATATTATCGTCGATCCAATCATCTCTCCAAGCATCTCCTATTTTTGCTCTAAATCTGGTACTGCTTAATGTCCAGCCCACATTACCATAAGCAGGGTGAATATTACCCTTTCTTCTGGATACCACACTCATTTCAGAATATATAGTTGGATTATACCAATATTCTATAGTAAAATTCTTATTTCCAAAATACAAGCTATTTCCACTATCAAAAACTCTTAAATGACTATATATATCGTCAAACTTTGCACTAGTGGGAGAGGATTTAAAATCTAAACTAGATAATTTAATATTAGCATTATCATTAAATATGGCATCGTTTCTATAAGGAATTATATAATTCTTATTTGTAGAGTCTGCAAAAGCTTTGGTTCCAGAAACACCGCTCATTTCCATTAGTAATCCCACCCTATCATAGAACGGATCATTATTTGGAAACTGATAGCTGATTTGAGCATTGGAGGTTGATGCTTTTTGCCACTGATAGGATAGTGGAGGAACTTCGGTTCTAGCATCAACAAAAAGAGTAATATCGGTATTCGGGTGGTTCGTTTTAGCTGTCGATGGAGACTTAATATCAATAGAGATAGACGCTGGTACGTCTATTTGAGCTATATTAGAATATACATCTCTTGCTCCTGGCAAGCTTAGTTTGGCTCTATATCTAACGCCACTATCTGCAACTTTTAAGTCGCCCAATAAATAATTTTGATTTGATGGAATACCGGTGATCGGAGCAAATAGGCTGGATCCTGGATTAGATTTTTCCCAAGAATAAGTTAAGTTAGTTGGAGTATTTTCGAGAGTAGTAGTTAAAACAGATGCTACTAATGTAAGATTTAACTTATAATTATTACTAGTATATCCAGAAATATTTTGAGTAATAAAAATTTGTGGCGTAGTATCTACAAGAGCGTCCTTACTATAAACAGAACCTCTTTGATCTGTCAATACAACTCGATATTTTGAGTTATCATCGACTAATCGAAGACCGCTAACGTTTAAAACCGATCCGGTGCCTGATACTATATCTATCCAATTATTAGATTGAGGAGCTTGTGTTTGCCATTGATAACTTAATGGCGGTTGTGTAGAATTAGCCGCTATAGAAAAAGTAGCATTACCACTAGCAGAAACGGTATTGGTTGGCTCGTTAACTATTGTGATACTGTTAGGAACAAACAATCTCGCACCACTAGAATAAATCAAATTATTTTTAATATCAGAAATAAGTTTAACTCTATATAGTTTATTATCATCGTATATTTTAAGACCACTTAAATTTAAATTACCAGAATAAGAAGGTTCTCCAACGGCCGCATATGATACGCCATTATTGGTAGATACTTCCCATTGGTGTTTAAACAACCCGTTATTGCAAGTACCAGAAACACTAAAAGTTGCTGTTTCTTCTTCGGAGACTGTTTGGTTTGTGGGCTGTGATAATATGCTTAATATTGGGTTAACAGATAATTTATATGCTGCTGATGTATAGGAATCTCCGGCTCCATCGGCCACAGAAACTTTATATAGATCATTATCATCTTCGGCTTTAAGATTGCTTAATGCCAGGGTTGGTAGGTTATTATTTGGTACGTTAGAGAATGTTATACCGTTATCGTCGGACTTTTGCCATTGATATGTAATAGGCTGAACTCCGCTAGCCACAACACCGAATACAGCCTGTAAATTAACAGCGTTAACATTAGAAGGTTCTTGTTGAATCTTTAGAGTTGATGGCACAGACAATTTTGCGCTATTGGTGATAAGTAGGTTATCTACCTTGGCCCTAAACAGTGTTCCATTATCTGACTTAACAGTATTCACTACGAGTGTAGAATTAGTGGCCCCAGCTATATCTATCCAAGACACTCCATTATCTATGGATTTTTGCCACTGATATTTAGAACTAGCGAATTCAGCAGAAGCAGTGAACGATGCTGTTCCGTTAATACTAATAGTGTCTTTGGGATGAGATACAATACTATTTACAGGAGTTCCGTCCAATGGTTTGCCTGATAATGCTAAAGATAACTCATGCCAAAAACGAGGATTGGAAGTGATATCTTCTACAATTTTAGATATTCCTTCTGGACTAGATAATAATGGCAATAGTTTAATATCTGGAATAATATTTTTATTTTTTAACCAACCACCAGATAAATCAGGAGAGATGGTATTGTCTTCAAAGGATTCAGCGTAAATAATTTCTAGTGGGAACCTACCAGTAGCAGTACAATTACTGCTTAACGTTAATATATTGCCATTAATATTAGTAATCGTAGTATTAGCAAATGTAGCTCCGCTAATAGTAATTTTTTGACCAATATATATATCTGAAGCTGTAAAAAGATTAGGTAGTGTAATACTATTACTAGTGTTTGTGGTGTCTACAAAATATCCAAAAATAACGGAGCCGCTTTGTAGAATCTGCCCACCACTTACGGTAATTTCAGCAATGATAGGCGCTACATCTTCTCTAGCCCTAGCTTGAGCAGAATATTTGTACGAGATAGATGATATGATAGGATTTCCAGCAACAACGCCAGCCTCGCTACTACCAACCCCAAGGCCAACACTTAGACTTTCTGCATCTATATAGCGAGATGTACTGATGCTAAATTGCGTATCAGAAATTTTGGTCATTGCGATAGGAGACAGAACCCTGGTTTTGATTTGCCATAGTCCGCGATCTCCAATTATGGAATATGCGCTATTATCTTTGTTGTATCTGGTACTATTCTTGTCATCTTTACTAGAAGCTATATAAAGACCGTCAATATTCGCACTTCCACTATTTTTAAGATATAAATTATCTATTTCAAAATTCTCTCTGATAAGATTATATGGAGCCAATCCCAAACTGATGCCATCAGCATGAATCCAACCAATATATGGCCATCCTAAACTCATGAAAGACGGATTCTTTTTTAGATATTGAATTAGGGACTTGCACATCCAATACCACGCACCGCCAATAACTATATCTAAATCTTGAGCTTTGTGGATATTAGAGGGGTTTAGAATAGACCAAGTAAAAGCAAAACGTCCAGAAGAGGCGTTCATCATTGCCACACCCATCATATCTGCTTTTCCGTTGTCTACTCTGGATCCAACAATTTTACCATCTTTAAATTGTGTATACGAAGTCCTTTCAACATTGTATGGAGAAGAATAGCCATGACTACTAATATTTTTACAAGTAAGTACATGCTCTGTATTATCTTTCTTATTCTTGATATATAACATAACAATTTCTTTGTGACCGTTGATAATAGGGTTATCATCGAAACCGTAATTATTGCCTATATAAAAGTGTGGATCTCCAGTACCACTACCTTCACAATTGGTACAGGTGGCGGGATTCTTACTCTTTGCGGTAGAGCTGGTAGCAGATGACCTTCCATCACTTACCACAACTCTATAAGATTCGCTATCAATAGCACTAGTAATAGCTAATGTTTGTTTGTATAGCAATAATGTAGGATTGATAACTGAACTTTGTATCGGTTGATTATTAGTTACATTTACCCAACTACCAGCAACTAATTTTTGCCATCCGAATGTTACTGGGACCGGTGTCGAATTGGTTGTTGTAGTTTGTATCTCTATATTAAAAGAAGCAGTTTTGTCTGTTGCTATTATCGCATCTGTTAAGTCTTTAGTAATAAATAGTGTTTGTCCTTCTGTGGCAACTTGTAATGTTGCGACATTTGATGATTGTGTAATGGCGGTTGTTCCACAACACTGTGCGCCGGCAACAACTCGGTATTGAGAATTATTGTGTACCGCAGCTGTTAATCCAGTTAAAATAAGATTTGGAGTAAGAGAACCGCTTACGGCTCCAGCCTGATCAACCAAATTGATAAAACATGGCTCGGTTGCTGTTGGGGCACAAGGTATTCTTTTTTGCCACTGATAGCTTATGGTTCCGGTATTAGCCACTCCGCTGACAGAAAAGGTGGCAGTACTAGTTGTGGTAGCAATGTCTCCGATAGTACTTAGAGTAATAGTTGGTGCAGTAAACAGTGTGGCGGCATCACTAACGACTGGAGCAACATTAAAATCGGTACTACCAATAACGACACGATATTTTTTATTATTATCTGCTACTGTTAGATTGTTAAATAATAGTGTTTGAGTCTTGGTTCCGGATACCAACGGCCCGTCTTGCAAGTCAACGAATACTGTCGCTGTATTATCTGTTGATACTTGCCATTGATATGTTAATCCCATAATTTGACCTTTATGTAATGAATTATATTACTAATTACACCATTCATACTGACCTAGACGGAGTAATGGTTGGGGTGGGTGTAATAGTACTAGTTATGGTAGGTGTAGGAGTAGGGGTTCTAGTTGGGGTTTGTGAAGGATAATTAATACTGGCCAATACAGTAAACGAAGCAGATGCATTTACGGCCGTAACGCTTCTGGGTTGTTGAACAATAGAGATTGGAGAATTGGTAAATACATTCAGGGTAACAATATTGCTGTCTACAACTACTCCGCTAGAACTCAATTTAACATAATATCTATTAGCGTGTTTACTACTAGTAATATTATTAATAGATAAACTATTTAATGTGGCTCCAGGAATAGCAACAAACGGACCACTACTAATAGACTCATACCATTGATAAGTTATTGGTTCTCTAGCAGACGCAGATACGCTGAATACTGCTACTCCACCAGCGTTGTTGTCTGCTACTAAGATAATATCAACATTTCTAGGTTGTTGAGCGATAGTTATACCAAAATTTGAAGGAGTAATGGTTGGTGTTACTGTTGGAGTTGGAGTTGCTCTAATATCGCTATAACTAATGGCAGCAAAGGGAGAATTGTCTCCAACAGCCACAAAAAGATTGCTCTTGCTAGCCAAACCTCTCCATGTTTTACCAGATAGCACACTAGAAGAAATAGTATTCCAGTTAATACCATCAGAAGAAACGAAAGCAGGAGAAGAGGAAGAGGACAAAGGTATAACCACAAACACCCCATTGTCGTAAGCAGATGCTCCAACAGACGTAGTTGAAGTTGTTGCGGGAAGTGTGTTGATGGTCCAATTCACAGAAGCATAACTACTGGAAAGATTAACAGCGTCGCTATAATAGTATCTATTATTAGCAGGCGTGGTTCTTAGTGTATCTTGTAAAATAATTATACGATTATTGTCACCAAATAATATATCTGTAGGGTCTGATAGTTGTGCTAGAGCATAATAATTCCAAATCGGTATAGTATTTGGCACTACATTAGACATTAATACAAAGCCTTGTCCAGCAACTACTGCCAGACCGTCCTTTCTGACTTTTACAATACTATTAAGTGTAGCTGGTAAATTCTCTAGACTATTACCAAATAAATATGCTGGGGTTAGTACGTCCGACGAGTTACCGTACACCCAATATTCAGCATTTGTGCCACCGCCCTTATAATAAGCTGCCTTATACCATTGATTTCTAGATGGCAAATAATAAGCCGGTGCGGAACCAGTATTAGGATTAGTAGTATTTAACACAGGACTACCTGTATTACCAGTGAGTTGATATGCTCCATTTTCGGTGGTGGTAGATGACTGAACACCGGTTGGTTTGCCATTACTAAGCCAATTAGCATACCTAGCAGCATTATACCAGTTCAGATGTGATACTGGTTTAAACTCAAACCCAGGCTTTACAGAATATGTGGTGCCTATAGTGATTACGCTAACTATATCGTACAAAGAATTAGCAACATAAGCTTTAGATCCGGCAACATTAATAGCAATATGAGATGGAGACCATCCAACCGAGATAGTGGACACAACAGTATTAGTAGTTGTATCAATTACACTAACGCTATTACTATTACTATTAACAACATAAGCTCTATTAGTAGCTGTATTAATCGCTATATACTGTGGATTAACTCCAACAGTGATAGTCTTTATCACAGTATTAGTAGTTGTGTCAATTATGCTCACAGTGCTACCGCCATAATTAACAACATAAGCTCTATTAGTAGCTGTATTAATCGCTATATTCAGTGGCCTATCACCAACCGATATATCAGTTACAGTAGTATTAGTAGTTGTGTCAATTACGCTAACGGTGTTACTACTATAATTAGCAACATAAGCTCTATTAGTAGCTGTATTGAGCGCTATATAGTATGGTTGAGCTCCAACAATGGCTCCTCCAACAGTGATAGTCTTTATCACAGTATTAGTAGTTGTGTCAATTACGCTAACGGTGCTACTGCTATAATTAGCAACATAAGCTCTATTAGTAGACGTATTAAGTTCTATATGCCGTGGACGGCTTGCGACAACGATAGTCTGTAAGACAGTATTATTAGTTGTATCGATCACACTAACGCTATTACTAAAATAATTAACAACATAAGCTCTATTAGTAGCCGTATTGAGCGCTATATAGTATGGTTGAGTTCCAACTTTTATTGTAGTCTCAACAACATTAGTATTCATATCAATTACGCTAACGCTATTACTGCCATAATTAACAACATAAGCTCTATTAGTAGCAGTGTTTAGCGCTATATGGTATGGATTAGCTCCAACCGCGATATTCGTTATCACAGTATTAGTAGTTGTGTCAATTACGCTAACGGAGCTACTGTTATAATTAGCAACATAAGCTCTATCTCCAGTAGCATTAAGAGCAACATAGTATGGCCGATTATTAACCGTAACATCAGATACAAATACCGGCAAAACTATTCCTATATCATTACTTAACTGATTATCTGGTATATTGTGTAGCTCTGTCACTAATCCTGTCGGCTGTACAGCATTAAGAAATTGTGCATACTCATTATTGGTTACGGGATATTTACCTATGCGATATTGAGATGTTACAGATCCGACGCCACTATCAGAATCGTTATTAATATCTCCCACGCTAACAAATTCGCTGTAGCTATTCGTTGGATTTGTTACTGATGCGAGTCTGAATCCTCTGATAGCACTAGAAGATACCGACGAAGGAGTAGTTGATGTTAAATCTTTTGAGGGAGTATTTGTTGTATAATTACCTCCCAGAGCAAAAAATGTTGATCCTACGGTACCAGAGGTGCTCGTCCATTCTTCTACATTTCCCGTCATATCAAAAGCGCCATAAGCACTAGACCCACCATTATATCGAGCGTCTGTTATACTACCAACATGATTATTATAGTTAGCCGTATTGGCCGTTAGGATAGGACGATTATTTGCGTCTAAAAACGGAGCAAAGTCTCTTTCTGGTATCATGCTCGAAGTAAGATTACTAGTATTTTTGACTGATATTTTTTTATATCTTAATGCTGTTCGACCGGCACTGTTTGCTACTGGACCAACCGCCAAGATATGTCCGTCAACACTAGAGCTATTAACGTAAGAGTCTGCGCTTGTAATACTGTAGTTGCTAGTATCTGTACGCACAATAGCATTATTTGCCCAATTAAAGCCATCATTTGATATGGCTACACTATTTCCATTAGCTTTTGTGGCAACAGAAGGATCATATGAAAATAAATAATGTCTAGCGTCTATAATTTCGGGTAGTATCATATTTGAAGGTAAAGTATTTACATCTATCCAACTTGTTGCCGTATTGTCGTTTGATATGGCTGGTATTGCGCCGTTTCTTGGCATAGCAATAAATCTATCTAGTTTAGAGCTATAAACCACACTATTAAAAGCTCTAGATAATATATTCATTGGAAACCAGTTAAATCCAATTCTAGCAGGGGCGGCTGGGGTTGGGGTGATTGTTGGTGTCGGAGAAGGTGATGCTATCGGCGTGGATGTTCTTGTAGGAGTAATTGTAGGAGTAACACTTATAGTGGGAGTAACTGTAGGAGTGTTAGTAGGAGTTAATGTAGGCGTAATAGTAAGGGTCACGGTAGGAGTTGGTGTTGGCTGATTTTCTGGTAGGTCTAACTTACCTAAGCTATGATTAATACCGGCGTCTGTAGATACGAATCTTTTACCTAGATCCACAGCAGTAAATACATTTTTAGAGTCATTATTACCTAATCCTAACTGAGCATTAGTATTATCTCCAGCTCCATATAAAATATTATCTCCCAAAGATGTTCTAGCAATAATAAAACTATGATTTTTGCCACACGCTATACGTTTTTCATTGTCTAATGTTATACCAAGAATAGGTAGATTGTTAGCTCCATCGGTTACTCCTGTTACAGCTACCGGAGCATTATAGCTCTCTATAGATGTCCCTAATCCGCATTGGCCAAAACTATTATATCCCCAAGCATATAAAGAACCATCTGTTTTAACAGCTAAAACATGACTATCTCCACATGTTATATCATTCCATGTATTATCTGCTCCAATTTGAGCAGGTGTGGCTCTGGACAAGGAACTAGAAGAAGTACCAAGCTGACCATATGAGTTATCTCCCCAGCTCCATAGAGTGTTATCTGCCTTAATCGCCAGATTAAAAAATGAACCGGTAGCAATCTTTAAGTAAGAGTGGTTAGAATCTATAAAGGGTATTACAGGAACTGTGAAATCTGATACGTATCTAGCAATTCCTGTAGTTATCCTTACCTCGTCTATGTAACCTCTGAAGGGCGAGGCACCAGCAGGACTATAAGCAGCACCTCCAATATAGCAGTATCCTGAGTTGTAGTCTGTGGTTGAAGATTGAGTATATACTAAAACTCCATCAAAAAATGTTCGTAATGTACCACCCTGTCTACTAAATGCCACATGAACCCAGCGATTAGTAGGCATCAGAATAGTAGTTTGTCCTTCAATATTTAGCAAACCAGTGGAAGTAACATAAGCATATGATCCGCCATGCCCATTTGATGGGTTCCTTGTATCATATAAGAAATTGTCGCTACTATTACTATTAAGATAAAAATGACCCTCTATGGTGAAGTCCCCGGTGCCAAATTTTAAGTCGTCATATGAACCATTAGCATCAATAGCGCTATTTTCAGTATCTCCATAATAATAAGATATTCCACCAAATCTTGATTGTGTAGAAGACAGTCGCCCAGAACCTATCAGTCTGACATTTTTTGCTAATAGGGAGCTATCAGAGATAGTGGTTGATCCAGCAAAACCATTCAGGTGGACTAGCAATGATACACTACTAAAAGATGGTTCCGATATTCTAAAAGGAACATATTGTAAAGTGGCGGCGTTTGGTCCTAATTGACCAAATTGATTAGACCCCCAACCCCATAAAGATCCGTCTTTTTTAATAGCTATTGTATGTCTAGCACCACAGCTCACAACAGACCACTCGCTACTATCTACTAAAATAGGATCCATAGAAGAAGCTACAGAACCGCCAACTCCTAGTTGTCCATAGGCGTTGTCCCCCCATACATATAGCTGTCCATTACTTGTAATAGCCGCAGAGTGTTTTGCATTAACAGACGAGGACCTCCATCTAGTAGAGTATAATGGACCGTCATTACCTATTCTAAATACGGTATTTTTATTAGTACTATCTCCCAATACATATATTTGATTACTGTCAGACAAACCTAAAACTATACCATTGCCAGTGATTAGATTTCTAAAATTAGCCATAATGTATCCTTAATATTATACGTCTAAGAATCGCTTTTTCCATGATGTGCCATTATCAGTACTTGTTAAGTAATAATTATTATTTGATCCTATTAAAATAATATTACTATTATATATAGATATTTGAGTCCAAGAAGATCCCATAGTATTAGTATTTCGAAACACCCAATTTGCGCCATTGTCATCGCTAGTATATACACCGTCAAGATTGGACGCGATTAATATCCATCTATTAAAAGAACAAATGATCTTTTCCCATCTTGCAACAAGAGGTAGCGCGACACCGGACTGCGACCAAGTTGCTCCGTTATCTATACTTTTTACAATAGTTCTAGAATCATATCCTATAGCTAATATTGTTGAGCCATTACTACTTGCTGCAGCGCTTTTCCAAAAAACACTTAGAGAACCAAGTCCCAAACTAATATCGGATGTTGATATTGTGCTATTTGCTCCAGGAGTAATAACTAAAACATTATTACTGTTACTAGCAAATGCAAAAATCTTATTTCTTGCTTGAATCATTGTTGTCCAATTTCTTGTGACAGGAAGCGTGACAGACGACCAAGCCCTAGTGGAATGACTATATACTCCTAAAATATTAGAATTATTTGCTAGAGCAAAAATAGAATACTGATTAGCTAGTGGTGCTGCTCCTCCTGTAGTGGTATCTTTATTCCATCCAAAAGATGCTGTCCAATTTAATGTTGACGGTGCCGTGCCCACGATTGCATTATTCCAAACCGTACCATTAGAAGATACATTAACAATATTGCTAGATAGTCCAAAAATAGCATATGTATTACTGATACTATCGTATGCTACAGTAGAAGGGTTAGTATTTAAAGGATCTCCAGACGGAGCCGCAGATGTCCAAGAGGACGGACCAACCTGACCCCTATCGTTATTTCCCCAACCCCATAACCTATTATTAGAATCCACAATAAGATTATGACTACCAAGAGCGCTAGATCTTATATTATAATTAAATACATTTCCCGATGGCGCTGTTATATTCTTGAAATTTTTAGATGATAGATATGTGCCGTCCCCAAGCTGACCCACATTGTTAGCACCCGCCGCTGCGACAATACTGTTAGAAAACACAACTATTGGTTCACTAGTTGGTGTTGAAGTAGGAGTTGCGGATAGGGATGGAGTCACGGTTACTGTCGGAGAAACAGTTGGGGTCACTGTGACTGTATTCGTTGGTGTAACAGTAATAGTCGCTGTCGGAGACGGGGACGGCACAGGAACAGATACGCTGCTTCTAAACTCCGCATCTCTTATACTGGTATTCGTAAATGCAGGAGAAATAACGGCAGAGTTTCTAAAATATTTATTAGAAGCATCAAAAGTTATTAATCTATTACCCATAAATAAATAATATAAATCTTTATTTTTTATCAATTTAGTATTAACGCCTGTCGGGGTGCTCGTGTCTGCATAACTAATAGATATGGGTCTATTATTTCTTGGATTAATATAATATATAACAGCTCTATTCAGAGCTAAACTATACCCGGATAATACCGCACATTTATTGTATGAGTCATTAAATAAATTAACACCAGATAATGCTACTTGTGTGGCGGTACCTATATTAGATAAACCATTAATATTTATAGTTGAGTCTGTATTTGTAATAATATTTCTAGTTTTAATTATATTAGCATTATTTGCTAGACATACATATATTTGGTTTTGTACATACGTTATGCTTGATGTTTGTGCAAAATTATGGAATAAACTATTTGTATTTGTATAAGTCGAACCCGTAATTACTGTTTTAATGACATAACCATTATTACAAGTTACATAAATAGTATTCGAGTCCTCTCCATTACAGAAATCATATGCTGTTCCTGAGGATCTATAATCTAAAATCGTTCTGATGGAGTACTTTAGGGATCCTGTTAAAACATAAACATTAATAGTGCTATCTGCATAGTTTAAGCAATAAAGTCTTGATCCATCATTACTAACAAGTAATTTTTGAGCGTCAGTTCCTGCTGCTAGAGATAATGTTTTTGCCCAACCTGTTTTATTCGAAGACAGTAAACTGATCACATCAATTAAACCGGCAGAACTAGATATAAAAGCATCATCTTTGTAATAACCAACAGCCAAACCAAATGGAGTAGGATTAATATCTGAAATAGTAATACTATCAGATATATTAGAATTCTCTAAAATAGTTAGTTTATTTGAGTCTGTTATTAATATTTGACCAGGATCAAACGAAGAAACTGGAGCGAGCGGTGCATCTCCAGCAGTGTTTAATAATGGATAAGATGGAACAGAATTATTTTGGGTGCTATATAAATAGTAGTTACTGAATGCCGGATCATAAAACGCAGCTTTGTACCATTCGTTTTCTAAAGGTATCCAATATTTAGCCCCAGCATTTCTAACAACGGACCCAAGAGGATTAATTGTATAAGCACCGTCTTCTGTGTTGCTAGTGTCTGTGGCTCCATTATGAAGCCAATTACAATATCTAGCACAATCAATCCAGTTAACATAATTTACTGGTTTATTGCCATAATTCATTTTACTAACATAGAAGTACGATCCAGGAGAACCTCCACGAACTATACCTCCTCGTTCTGTGTCGCTATTCATTGACACATTATACAGAGCTTTGGTGTCCAATTTAGCTTGACTATTTAAAAATGCACAATATTCATCGTTTGTAACTTGAAATTTTCCAAGACTATACGAGTATGACACAGCACCATATCCGGTATCAGGATCTGCAATATTGGCAAGATTGCCTACCAGAGCAAAGTTGCCAATACCCAATTCGTCTCCATTAACTCCAGAGGTTGCAATTCTAAAACCCGTTCCGGCATCCGAAATTGTAGTGGCTGTAGTTATTCTGCCATATTTAGATATATTATTTGAATCAGAAGAGAAATTACCACCTCTTACACAAACATTAGAGCTATCGCCCACCCATTCGCCAACATTTCCACTCATATCATAACACCCATAAGCACTTCTCGCTCCATTTGTTCCTACGGTGCTAACATTTGCTACTCCTTTAAATATCGATTGATTATTATAATTAGCAAAATTAGGGCTTAGCAAAGGACTGCTAGTGGGCGTAGGCGTCAAAGTCGGTGTCTGCGTTGGAGTTTTAGTTAACGTAATAGTTGGCGTTACTGTGTTGGTGTTTGTAACCGTAACGGTTGGGGTGGCTGTGTGTGTCGGTGTCTGCGTTGGAGTTCTAGTTAAGGTGATTGTTGGTGTCAGGGTTGGAGTTGATGTATTGGTTGGCGTTGTTGTTGGGGTTAAAGTATTGGTTGGAGTAGGGCTTGGAGATACTCCTGGAGCTAACCATAATGTAAAAGGAGTACCATCGGTAATAAATAAGTATCCTGTATTTGGCTGCAAATCTGTTAAAGTATTCAGCTGATTGGGAATAGATGGATTATATGAAATATAACTTGTTCCATCTAGACTAGTACCATATATATTAATAATATTATTTTTAAAACTAGATGTACTAAGAGCTAAAGAAGATGAGCCTAAATAAGTCTCTATAGCCCATCTTTGATTAATATTAGTATTGACAATAGTATCAGTTACATCTGCCTGATCATATAATATATAATTAGGTGTATTACTAGCGCTAATTACTAAATACGTTTTAAATGTTTCTAATGACTGCAAAGTAGACAGTGGTGATTTATTCCAAGATCTATAAGATGCTCCATCTGGTCCGATATCATATATAACCGCGATCTCATCAGACACAGCACTACTTAATAGAGATAAATTTAAATTTGTAGAGCCTAAAAATCTAATAAATTGAATTTTTTTTGTTATATTTAAAGCCATTTTATCTCGTTAAACTCATTTTCTATAAATTAATATTACCATTAGTAAATATTCCATTATATCTTATGCCAGAAGAAAATTTAGTGAATCTAAAAGGTCTACCTATATAATCCGATGGAAAATTAACTAATCCTACTATACTACCAGAGATATACAAATTCATAGTCTGAGGACCGCCAGAAGTGCTTGACAAAGCCGAGAACTCAAACGTATCTCCTGTAGATATTGTGTTAAAAACAATACCATTAGATGTCACGGGGTTGTTAGCTGCTGCTATTGTCATAATATTGCTAAAAGGAGGAACTGGTGTCGGCGTAGGGGTCGGTGTCAAGGTAGGTGTTGGCGTAGGAGCAGGAATGCAATTATTACATTGTAGTAGCATCAGATCAATAATTTTTGAGCACCCGCTGTCCGATGGCGGTGTTAATGACACTTCTACTATAGCAAATAACTGATTTTTGTCTACTTGCGATACTGAAGTATTCTGCGGTAAAAATGTGGATAGGTCCGCACCATTGTCAGAATCAAATCTTAGAGCAGATATTATCGCGTTAGTGGGTTGAGAACTGGCTACTGTGCCAGATGGAGTCAGTGTGCTGACTCTCCAGTTTGTGCTTAGTACTTTGACTTCATAAGTGTACGGATAAGCAATATTTAAATTACCAACATCGTTAATTAAATAATAGTAGTTACCAGAAGACGCTGTCAAAAGAACTCTTGATGGTAATAAATCAAGTGTAGGACAATTTTTATATGGAGAAGGCAATATTGAACCGGAGAACGGTATATTATACGGCAGTACAGAGTCTGCTTTACTAATAAAATAATATGCTTGTTGGGGATCTAGGGACCTCAAAGAGGATCTTGCGTCTGGAGTGTTTCCTGTTTTATAAAAAGTAGGTATGGAGCCATCAACAGCCTGTGTTCCATATATAGTAGATATATTATTGATAAATGTTGTATAGGCTGCGCTGGTAGATAAGCTGCTTGGAGCATTAAATAGCGGAAGAGGTTGACTGCCACTATAGGTTTTTATGCTAAAAATATTATCAATAATCATTGCCTGTCCCCTAAACTAGAGTTATTGTTGGTAAAGTTATGGTACTAGAATACAATACGCCGTCTACTGTAACATTAAATAATTTATTTTCAAAAATTATGCTATTGTATAGCAGCTGACCGAGAGTGTTGTTATTGTACACGATATTAGATACACTAGGAATAATGTTATTGGCAACTAAAGAAATATTATTTAATGGAATATTGATAACAATATTAGTTTGAGACAAATGTTGTCTATTAAACTTAATAGCTATCGTATTGTTTAGGATATACGTCCAATTATTAGCAGAACTAAGCATTATGGAGCCAGCCGGAGTTTGAGAGGGGGTTTTGGTGACGGTTATAGTGGGAGTGGGAGTAAGAGTACTAGTTAGTGTGGGCGTTATAGTAGGCGTCGGAGACGGAGCAGATCTATTTGCATAAGACCAAGAGCTTACAAAAGTACCAGAACCAGCACTATAAGAACGAGCCCTAAACTGTGTAATATCAGTACTAACAACACTATTAATAGTCAGACCGCTATTAGGTATCAAAGAGAGATTTGAATTAGTAACATTAAACCAAGATAATCCATTTTCTGATTTCTCTAACACCATTACAACACTATATTCGTTTATATTGAATAATTGAATAGTGTTAGTTGAGCTATTGTAGCTAATCACAGGAGCAGCTATATCTCCAGAACTGTAAGTATAGTTATAAGACCAATCGCTAATCTGATTGCCTATACCGGACGAAAATAATCTAGCTCTCAATTTGACCTTGATATTATCTTCTGAATGCGAACGGAAAACACTAGTATTAGAACCGATATTAATGTAAGAAATAATATCCTCCCATGTTATTCCATCATCATAAGATCTTTGTGTTTGAATCACACATTCAGTATCATTTAAATTAAAATAGTATAATTGATTATTAGAATTATCAAAGCTCAATATAGGAGGAACTAAGAGAGTATTAGTAGGAGTAGGAGTAACTGTTGGTGTAGATGTTAATGTTGGCGTATTTGTAATGCTTGGTGTTAATGTTATAGTAGGTGTTAATGTAGGCGTTAGTGATGGAGTAACGGAATTCGTTGGAGTGATAGTTACAGTAGCAGTAACTGTGGGGGTTACTGTATTCGTTGGTGTTATGCTAGGAGTAATGGTTGGTGTGATACTAGGTGTGGGTGATGGAGCTGGCTCACAAACTATACTAATAATATCTTCTGATGTTTTGCAATTGCTTGAGTCTGTCGCGTGCTCAAGAACAGATACTTTTAATAATAAATATGAATTGTCGTACATGATATGTATTAACTAGGTGTTGAGGTTGGTGTCGGTGTTGGTGTGACTGTAGAAGTGGCAGTGGGAGTTGCTGTTATGGTAGTAAATATTCTGGTGGGACAACTCAATGCATACTCCCAAGCGGTTCCATCACAAGGAGCTTCTACGATAACTTTGACATAGATACATCCGTCTGGTTTAGTAATTGTTACTTCTCCTTGACCAATACCGCTTATATTGTTAGCATATCCACAAATAAGGTTTCCTCTATATCCGCTATCAAATAGCAGTATATCTGGTTGTCTAGTGTCAAGAGGAACTGCAAAAACCTTGAATCTATCTGGCACGCTATAAGCATTGTAGTTAAACGTCATATTTCCAGGCCAATACGGAACTTTGATTAGTCTAATATCAGTGTTATATATCTGAAGAGTTGTGTTTTCCGCAATCTCCTGAACAATAGGATTATTTAAAGTAATTTTTTTATAGACAGTCCGATCATTAAAATCTGAGAACCAAGGATCTATTCTTGTAATAGAGGATCCTATAGTAATTCCATTAGCATAGACAACAGAATCAACTATGAGCTCTAAGGCGTTTTCTACTATTAAATAATTTTGTCCGCTAAGAGCAGTTATACTAATAGTAGTGGACCCTATTGTGTTTTGACCGCCAGCAGTTTGAATATCATTACATTGTGCTAGTTCACTAACAGATGGTGTTACCGTGGGAGACGGAGTAACTGCGGGAGTCGGAGCAAAGGGAAGCTCGACAAAATGATTTTCAAACACAATATCGTCTTGCGGTGGACATTCTCCATAGCCCGTGATTGTTTGACAACAAGACCTGCATCCGTCTCCCTTAATATCTCCTGGGCTAACAACAGTTATAGGAGTATTCGTAAATAAATCTCCGTTTGTAACTACTCCTGGTATTAAAGTGCCGTCTTGTTTATAGAATAATGGATACGGAGGATCAGAATAATAGCATCCTCCTTTATACACTTCAAAATCTTGTATAAAGCCACCAGAAACACTAGTAACTATAACCTCTGCTCCTGCTCCGGTTCCGCCATCTGCAGCTTGTATTTTAATAATATCTTTTAGATTAAAATTATTACCTTTACCGATTAAATTAGTAATAGAAGCTTTTGTAATAGATCCTGAGCAAGGTATTGATCCTCGAATAGGAATATCATACGAGGTCACTATTCCACCGACACCACTACAGACTGCTGAGTCAGATGGTAAACATACTGGGGGTGATACGGGTCCGTTGGGCGGAGGAAAAGATCCTGGATTTATAATTCTAATTGACCCATCAGAATCACCAGGTATCGGTATAAGATCATCGTTCTTAAAAATTATATCGCCAGTAACTACATCTCCGTTGCTGTCAGTGATAACTAATGGATTGTTAGCTGTGCCATAACCAGATCCAGCATTTATTACTATAATTGGATCTTTAATAAAAGCGGACGTATCTACAGATGGCTGAGGGACTATAGCATCGCCATCTTCATTCCTAATAGTCGGGGTAGCCACACAACAACATCCGCTGTCTAATATAACAAAATCTTGAATAGCACCAACATTATTAACTTTAGTAATTTGAACAATACCTCCCTGACAACCACCACCATCAACATATAATTTGTCTCCAACAGCATATCCTGATCCTGTACCTATCAAGTCTAGCAAGGAAGTTTTAGTAACACCTCCCTCCGATTGTAATGCCCAACAATCTGACCCAACAAAAGTACCTCCAGTACCATTTCCCGTTAATTTAGTAATAGCTGATGGCACACAAGTATAGTCGTAACCACCATTAATAATTTCCCAGCCTTGAATAGCTCCAACATTAGACACATTAATAATTTTAATAACAGCATCTTTACCTCCGCATCCACTAGTTGTAATATAGTCACCGCTAGTATATCCGCTTCCTCCGCTTAAACTACTAATAGAGCAATTAGTAAGACTTAAAGCAATTACTTGAGCTTTAGCTCCTGACCCTCCTACTCCGTTGATATCTAATATATCGTTGAGCTGATACCCTGATCCTACACTAAGCGTAAAACTGTCATTGGTTACACCTCCTCCAAATGGTATTGTGCCGTTATCCATATTGAAAGAGGCACTAACACAAGCGCCTGTGCCGGTTAAATTTTTCACTCCTGTTGGAGCATATGTATATCCGAAACCAGGATTTAATACGTCGTAAGAGCCTATGCTCCCGTTAACTCCTGTAGATAAAACTTTAATAATGGCGTCTTCACCACCACCACCAACAGTAGTTAATAAATCACCAATCTTAAAACCTCCACATCCATTTAAACTATTAATAGAATTTTTGGTTAAACCCACAGAAACAACCTCTATTATAGATCCTCCACCTACTGTAAATAATGAACCTATCTTTATTCCACTGCCTCCTCCGAATGTATTTATGCTTTCATAACCTAAACCTACTTTTGTAATTTCTACTATGCAGGGACTGTCTCCCCCTCCAAAAGCTAATCTGTCACCAACAGCAAAATTACTACCACCGTTTAGTTTAGTTAAACTAGCAGCAGTACATCCTTTTGCTTGACATTTTTTCATAGCCATGCTGTTATATAGCACATCTACCCCTGTTGGTAAAACAACATTACAAGGATAAGTCTCATGACACTTTAATAAAACGGGCGCACTATTTTTAATAATCCCAGTATCTATATCTTTTACAGAAGCGTGGACGTATACGTATGGGTTTCCTGTTAAGGCTATTTTACTATTAAAGTTTTGAGTAATATCTCCAGCAAAGATGGTATTTTTTTTATTTTCGAACACTATACTATTGGCGGGATTATCATAAAAAGTATACTCATATAATTTACCTATTTTAGCATTTTTGATTAAACCTATTAAAGGAAAATTATTATCGCACCGATTAAGATCTATAATATCATCTCTTGGCGGGGGATTAACATCGGGATCTATAATTTCGACAAAAAAAGACGACTCTTCTATTCCGCATTTTAGTAAAATTTGAGTAGATCCAGAAGCTCCTGTATTTTCGCCTTCGGAAACATCGGTAATAGTCGCTTTAAATATATAACTTCCCTTATCCGGAATATTAACTGTTGTAGCAAAATTTTGAGAATTATATGAAGCGTACGATATATTGATGGCAGGATTAAAGGGTGCTGAATTAGCTGTAGGATTATCGTGTGGATTTAAAAAATCATATTGTGTCTGATACGCATGTCCAGGTACCAAATTCTGAGCTTTTAGTGTTACAGCTAATGTATTACTGACACAATCCTCTGCGTCTAATAAGACGGTGCCGGATGAGAGGTTTTGATCAGGAACATAGTTGGTAAAATCAAATTGAATAAAAGGGACAATCTTAGGCATTATTATTTCCTGAGTCTAAAGATAAATAGCTATTTTATACATTAATACACTAAAGTTTAGCAATTTCCACATCTAAATACTCCCACAGACTGTACAGTGTTGAATCCGTCTGATATACCAAATTCTAGTGTATAATTTTGGCAAGATGCTGGTAATGATATGGCCGTATAAACATACGTGGGATTTTCAAAAATAGTAATAACTCCTGAGGGATTCGAGATATTAAGGTCAACCCCGTTCATGTCAGTATTAAATTGATAATTATAGGTTTGGCCAATAACTCCATATGCTTTAGCTCTTATAGTAACATTTGAACAATTGCCTAGCCTATTAATATATCTATCCCAAGCAGCAACAATAGCTAATGGTGGTGGTGGTGGTGTTGGAGTTGGGGTCGGGGTGGTCGTAATAGTTGGCGTTATAGTAGGAGTCATTGTAGGAGTATTTGTCGGTGTTGGCGTTGGCGGAATAGGTACTCCTGGACCGCATAAATTTTCACACGCTATAGACTTATATTCTGTATAAATCAGTTGGTCTTGACTATTATAAATAGATAATCCTATTAAATTTAAACTAGAATTATCAGACATATTACTATTTGCCCTGAATAATGTTTGCACAATTGGAGACGGTTCTGAAGGAGATAGTATATATCCTGTGGGATTAAAAATTACGCTAGTATTTCCTGATGGAAATGATACTATGTTGTTAAAAACAATTTTATAGGTGTCTTCTAATGATAAATTTAAACCACTAAACGATACAAGAACACCGCTAGAACATAGGTTTCCTGAATACTTGAGTTTTTGCGACATAATTTATTTCTCACAGCTATTGCAGCAAATCGTTAATACTTTTTCTGATCTAATCAAATTTAATGTTTGATTATTAACATTGACATTTTCATATACGCTAATTTTTAAAGAAGCTATTGGTTGTCTAGCTTGATTGATATTTAGATTAAATACAGCTGTTCTATCAGACTTATTATTAGGTAGTAAAAATTGAGATGCCGGAGCTATAATGGCAGTAGATCCTGAGATTAGGTCTATAACAGAACAAGTATAGCTTCGACCAACCAAAAGATTACTAACAAATACTGTTAGACTATCTCCGCCGCAACAAAAATTAATAACATCACTAAAAGATATTTCTGGTACTGGTACAGGACAAACAAGTTCATCTCCTGTCTCACAGACAGGTATACCCAACCACTTGATAACGGTACCATCCGACATTTTAGAATACAAAATACCAGTATTAGTATTAATTGCTAATTCTCCAACAGATATCTGCTCCGGTGATGGAGCATTAGATGATGTCTGATCTCGTTTTAATTTCATGTGCAAGCTCCAGTAAATGCTATTATTTCACCATCCAATAAATCCATTATAGGAGTATTAGCTATTGGTGTCAAAACTAAATTATTATTACCATCACTTACTAAAAATAATCCACTAGTGATTGTAGTTCCCCATTTTAATGATGATAACTTAACAGGACCATTAAGATTTATACCAGATGATGATATATGTATATTACTGTTTGATCCTTTAATTAATGTATAGTCTGGATTAGTAACTATAGATTCTATCAAAACATTGTTTTTATTGACAGCTATTGAAAATTCTCCACTGACAGATGTAGATACATAAGACAAGGCTCTACTTCTAAGTTGAGAATATTCTGTTTGATTATTAGATGAATTTTTAGCAGATAAACTTATGGTGCCTACTAGGGAGTTGTCAGCGATTACTGTAGAAGGTTTATGGTATAATGTTAAATTAGCTGGATAACACTGATTTCTATTTTCCAACCTAATACTTTCTTGGCAACTATTATTAATAATATGCAGAGATGTTTGTGGTCGTGAACCACTAGGTATATTAATACCTAATCGACCATCATATCCAAAAAATAAACTTTTGTCGCCGCTACCACGAACTATAAAATCAGAAGCTGTATTTTGTTGATTAAAAATTGTCGGGAAATTACCAGATGTTGGGAGAACAGCATATGCTTGGACTTCATCAGTAGAGCCGAATAAGATTTTATTATTATTTCCAACATAAATATTAGTATCTCCAAAATCACCATTATCATTAAATTGTATAGATCCGGATGTGCCAACCAAAGGACTATTTGTTAGCATATTCAATGCCTGAAATTGTTGAGCTGAAAAGATTTGTGGTGATATTTCCTCATTTTTAGACAATTCTACCCACCGTTGTCCTGTGCTAATAAATTTAGCGTAACTGTTCTGGTTTAAAATAGATATATTATTATTGTCAGTACAATTAATATATAGATTATATTTACCGCTAGAAGTTTTAAATTCTAATACTAAACTTTGATTATGTTTAGCATCTGGTAATTTTGTTGTAATATCTTGATTGGAGATGTCTACGAGATATGTTGCTAATGTATTATCAGCTATAAAATCTGTATTTTTTTCTATTAGATTATTAAAACCTGTTCTAAAGCTATAACTATTAGCAAAAGAATACAGAGCATTAGACGCATCTGATCCAAAATTAACAGTATTATTATTATCGGAAGATAAAAGCACCTTAATTCTTTTAACAATTATTTTATCGTTAACTGAATCTATCTGTCCCAAACCTATTTCATAACCATTGCGGCTTTTGCATAAATACGGGATGTTTAAACCTAGATGTCCTTTGTTCAATCCGGAATATCCAGACAAGGCATACTCTGTGACGAAATAATCGTTTTCAGAATAAAAATAGCACCCTGTATTATCTAATATATATAATGGAGAATTGATCATATTTTAAACCTTTTGAAATATATAATAATGTATACACCCTTCATAATTTTACGTTATAGCTCCTTGGGAGCCTATAATAGAGCCAGTATTATTACCATTTGTTAAGGCTCCCTCAGAAGATTTATTTAAATTGCTCACAATATTGGCAGCGTGTTGGTATGCTACTTGGCTCATTTTACCGTCAAATTGTTTGGCATACTTTTCTTCTGCTCCATTAATACCTAATACATGTTGTGTTACAGTTGCCGTGATGTCATGCATAACTTGCTGTGGTATGTTGGATATATTCTCACCAAACAACGCTATATGTTGACCCATACTAGACGTAGCCTGCTTTAAACTATCTCCTAATTCTTTCACGTTTTCTAATGAGCCAAAAGTCTCTTTGAGAGAAGATATAGACTTGGACAATTCTGTTATCACACCCATATCAATATCTGCACCGAGGACAGATGCTGCGGCTCCGGTTGCTCCTGCTACCTTACCAGCAGTACCAAGCATAGAAGATAAGCCGCCTCCAGCATAATACTGTGGAGACACAATGCCACCACCGGCTAAATACTGTACAATTCCTCCTTGATTATGATAACCTTTATTAATTGCGTGTAATACCGGCATATATCGTTGAGACGCTTCTCTATTTACTACAAATTCTCCTGGTGTTAACATAGCTGGCACACTATCGGTACCTACTTGTTGAGCAGCTATTAGCGCTCCATTACTAGCATATACCAATCCGCCAGAAGACATTTTTTCTGGCACTGGCTTAGTTGATCTTCTAGACGACTTGCCTCTCCTCCTAATATTTCCAGAGCTGTTTTTTGATTTCAGTTCTGGATATAGTCGATCTGCTGTTTCCATAAAATCTGTCATAGATTCAGGACTATCTCTAAATACAGATGTGCTTATATTATTACCTAATGTATAAGAATCATCAGCAAACAACTGATTAGATAGTGCTCTGCCTGCTCTCTCGTCACCCAATGATCTTTGTTTTGCTAGTAGCTTTCTGACATTTTGTGTAGCTGGTCCTGATTTGCTACCATAAAAATCAAACCTGCCACTGAATCCTGGTATAGAAACATCAACAAATTCAGGCGAAGTATCTAAATCATTCGAATATATAAATTTTTCATCATATACTCCCTGTAATTCTTTTTGCATACGTTTTACAAGATTATCGTACTCTGTTTTGGATCCTGTAGAAGTATAAAATCTCCAGAAATCTCCGCCAGTGTCTGAAAATGGTTTGAATTGACTAGGAGCATTATCTATTAACCATTTTTCTATTATCGCGTCATTTTTTAGAAATTCTTCTTGTGTAGAACCTCTGGCTTTTAGCGCTCCTTTCCATCCTGTAACTTGAGAAGGTCCTGTTGCCATTGGGGCCGCTGTATTATATCGATAATCTGCTTCTTCCCCCAATTTCAGTTTACTGGCAGAACGTCCTAATAAATGCGTAGAGCTTTTTGGTCTAAAGAACGGAGTAGATATACTATCAATATCTAATAAATTAGCAGGCACATCAATCGGTTCGCCTATTGGTAATTCTGCGTCAGTTTCAAATGCCTCCCTCATTTCTTGTAGAGACTGAGTCCTTTCTCTTTCTAGTCTTTGTTTTTGAGCAATCTCAAGTCTCTCTTTAGCTCGATCTAATAATCCTTTACCCTCAAGTTCTTTTTTAGCTTCGAGTCGTATATCTCGAACCTCCCCGGTATTAGCACCTCTTGCTTCAGCCTCTTTTACTTTTGCTGTTACGTTGTCTCTAATAAAAGAAATTTCAGCATCCATACGTTTTTGATTTTCTGCTATAACATCCTTTGCTTTCTGTGCTCTCAGCTCTTTTCTGGTTACCGCATCTTTAAATTCAGCATCGGCTCCTTGTAATAACGGACTATTTCTGGGATCAAAAAAATCCTTAATATCCTGGCCTCGTTGTCCTAACCATTCTCTACCAGAAATCTCTTCCAGCCTAGCCTGTTCTGCAGCTATTCTTCCTCCTGGACTATTTGCTCTTTCTCTAGCCATAGCTTGTGCAAAAGCATCCCTACTTTTTTGTGAACCATCCATTTTAGGTAACCGATCAACAGCTGCTTTAAATAA